>SWCB01009412.1_pt1 | contig 70112 bp, 58 predicted proteins | sample 4692901 | NCBI WGS metagenome assembly SWCB01 (sample SAMN10267276, study PRJNA491770) | bioreactor metagenome | isolation source: DHS bioreactor inoculated with subseafloor sediment | place: Japan: off Shimokita Peninsula | collected 2006-08 | reverse complement strand
CCACCAGGTTTTGGCTCAATTGAACAGCGTTTGCCGAAGCTTCAATCTTAGGATACAGATTTGCACCGGCAATTTTCACATCCTTCTGGGCCAGCAGCAAATCCTGGTCGGTTATTTTTCCCTGAATATTATTCTCCAATGCTTGTGCGATGGCCTGGCGCAGGTTCATCTCCTCGCCCGGCATTTTCTCCACATTCACCAAAACAGCATTTTCAAACAATCCCCATTCCTCGGGGAATTTATTCACCTGCCGCAGACCGGCCATATTGATAATAGGCGTGCGCTCTTTTGTACCCGTGAGTATAGGTATGGACGAAAGGTTGGTGCCTTCGCTCACTTTTGATACGCGCAGTGCCACCTGTCGTGCCATTTGCTGGAAGCTAAAAGGAGGGGTGAAGCTGACCGTAGCTCCTTTTTCCAGATAATCGTGGCCACTTACAGCCAGTGAAGGAATTTGACGGCTGTTCAACGCCTCAAAAAGGGTTGCTGTTTCCTGTGTGGACTGCGCCACCATCGGAAAAACAAAGGCAGCATCCACATCGGCAGGCAAAGTATTAAGGGCTTCATCCACAGGAGTGCCAACAGGAATAAAAACAAGGTCAAAGTCCGGGTTTTCCTGGCTTAGAAACTGCCGGATTAATTCGGAATTATTGTAAAAAGGCTCCGACACCATAACAGCCAGGTGTTTAAACGCAAACATTTTATGGAAAGCATACATATCCGCTTTCAACTTTATCATGGATGGGATAAAAGTAAAATTGTCCACGCCGGTACTGTTGTCGGGCTGTAATTGCAGTCCTTGTAACTCCTTATCTAAAATAGTGGAGGCAATCACCGGTTTGGGATAGGTTTTCAGCCGGGCGGCTGCATCTGATGACAAATAGCCCAGCGCGATGACCAGGTCAATTGTCGGATCATCTAAAAGCGTTTGCAAGTTTTTACCTATCAGCTCAGGCTGCCAGTCGGCATTTAGTTCCGTAAAAACAGCCCCGCCCTGAGCATTGGTCAATGCAGTAATTTCAGATTTTACAAGTTGTGAGAGTGTTTCAAATTCGCCGGTGCCGGCATCCTTGCATATTCCAACGCTTAACAGGTTCTGGGCTGTCATGGTCAGTGGGGTGATAATCAATGCCAGAGCCATGCTTAAAATCAGGCCAATTTTATTCATTTGATTTGGGTTTTATTTGTGCCGTTTTAAAATAAACAGTGCAAAGTTAGTAAATGTTCACTTACATTGCAAATAAACCATGAAATATTTTTAATTATTTTCAATCGGTGGAAATTTTTAAGGGGAAATAAGGTTGGTGAGGAACAGCACTTGATTAGTTAACAGGCTGCTTCGCTGTATGTTATGGCATTTAGAAGCAGTTTAGGAGTTGGCCTGCTGAAAGTTGAACAGCTTGTCTGGCTTTTACTATCAGCTCATTATCAATACTTTGGATAATCATTTTTAATACTTTGCTCATTATTGAATAATATATCAGGAAAATCGTACATGGTATCTAAGATTTTTATATTTTTATACATTGTTGTCAGGGGAAAACCAGGAGATTTTTCGCTTCGCCTGCCTGCCTAACATTAATCAGGCAGGCTACCAATGTCGTCTGTTGTAACCGACTGACGATCAGAATGTGCTGGCGCGCGTTTCCTAACGCGTGCTGACGTATTCCTTTCTATTTGTCATCTCAGCTTTAATGTCCCTTTTTACCGGGACTAAATTCTCAGAATGACAGCTTATTATGTCTCAGGGAGGGGAGTGAAGAATCTCATTCTTGAACAAGTTTTTTCGGACACTACTGACTTTTACATAAAAAATGTTGCCTGCTTGTTTTTCTATTAAGCTCACTTAAACGGATGAGCTTTCACAACGGTTTACATTGTACACATATATTTTGCGCAATATTTTAACGGTTCTGTTCATAATTTTTCCCGAATTTAAGAAAACCTAAAAACAACCATTTACCATGAAGAAAAAACATGCTGTTATTATTATTGTAATAGGGATTATTGCATTAATGCAGGTAATCAGGATTGATACGGTTAATCCGGAAGTAGTTCCTGAAAAAGACTTTTTGAATGTAACGCAAGCGCCAGCAGAGATAGCCAATATCCTGACTACCTCTTGTTACGATTGCCACTCGAATCAAACCAAGTACCCGTGGTATTCACAAATTGCACCGGGATCATGGTTTATGAAAAAGCACATTAATGAAGGCCGAAAAAATGTAAACTTCTCAACATGGGCTGATTACACCCCCGACAAACAAATTTCAATGAAGGAGGACTGTGTCGAAATGGTAGAAGAGAGTGAAATGCCCTTAAAATCTTACACCATCATCCATGCAGATGCTAAGCTGACAGATGCTTCCAGACTGGCTTTGATAGATTGGTTTAAGCAGTTGGAGCATGGTGATGCTGATGAAGTAGAGTAAATCAACATGCACAAATAAGAAGTCCTATGGCTGGCGGGTTACCGGCAGACATAGGATTTTCAATGTAAACAGAATGAAGCGGATAAATTCCGGGATAGCATCCAGCATTAATCTTACGAAGGCGGAAAGGGATAGTGTAGTATTTTAAAATTTAATGCTTTGCGAGAATAATGTATCCTTATTATCGGTTGAATATGAGACGACTTAGATTGTTGATGGAGAGATTGAGGTTTTGATGGAACGTTATGTCAGACTAATGTGTAGCCGGTTTCCATCAATAAACTTCTAATCCCATTTTTGGATCTTTCCTTTTAAATCACTCGCTTTTATCATCCTTCCGTTTTTTGAATCATCCATCGCCTGATCAATTTCAGCGTTGTATTGATCCATACTCATTGGTTTTAAATTACTCTCAATAAGTTCAGCCTTTTTCTTGCGCAATAACTTTTCAAGTCCACTAACGATTTCCTCATTCTGCAACCTTAGAAATTCCTGAACAAAAGATATTTTTCTTGCTTCTAAGTCCATTTTTATGCCTTTTTTTCAAAGATAATAATTTTGAAGATAATGAATCGTCAAACTCTTTAATAAATCGAAGTTTTCCTTACCTTTGTATATTAGTATTAAAATGGATAAACTTAAAACTAAAGAAATTGATTTTCAAGATATTATAGCAAGCCTTGGCTTTGCTATAGAAGACGATTGCCTATATTTAACAGAGAAAGAAAGCCCACTTTCCGACCCACAGATTCAATTTCATATCGAAAAAGCAGGTGAACTTAAAGCCTCTGCTGTTTATCTACGTAGGCAACTCAATGGAAGCTACAAACCTCAGGTTTATTTGTTTGATTTTACAAACAGAAATTTTGAAGAGGTAAATGAAAATGAAATAGCTGAAATTCAAACAAAAATATGGAGCAGTGGAGAAGCTCCTCTGGCTTGTATTTTCTACAATACAGAAATAAAAATCATTGACTGTACCAAACATATAACTAAAGATTACAAACCTGAATACTTAATAAAGGATTTGAAATTAGTTGGTAAGGTACACAACTTATATAACGAACAATTTGCTATAAAAATCAAAAGCGGTGTTTTTTGGGAACAGGAGGAACTGAAAAATAAATTTAAGTTTCAGAACTCTGCCTATGATAAACTGATAGATAACATCCGTTTTGTAGCAAAGAAATTGTCAAGTGAATTTAAAGACACGTCCTCTGAAATCGTCAATAAGATTATTATTCAAGCTATTTTAATAAAGTATTTAGAGGAAAGAATCGATAAAGACGGAAATAAATTATTGTCTGAAAAATATTTTCAGAAATACAATAAGGCATCGACCTTTAATGAGGTATTAAAGCAACAGGGTAATTTTATCGAGCTTCTTTCAGACCTAAATGAAGATTTTAATGGAAATGTATTTAAGTGGGAAATCGAAGAACAAAAACAGCTTAAAACATTGGATTTATCAATTGTTGCTGATTTATTGGCAACTGATAAATCAGATATTGGCTCTCCTCAAACCGAATTGGATTTTCTTGATTGGAGATATTTCGAGTTTAAATTAATCCCTGTTGAATTAATTAGTCGTTTATATGAGGAGTTTCTGGGAGAAGATAAACAAGAAAAAGGATTGTATTATACACCTTCACATTTAGCCAAATTGTTGGTTGATGAATGTATTCCGCTGAAAAAGTATAATGAATTTGACTTAAATAATTACACAATATTAGACCCTGCTTGTGGATCAGGAATTTTCTTAGTTATTGCTTTTAAGCGATTGGTTCAGATATGGAGGCTTAAAAACAATATGAAGGCTCCTGATATTGGAGTTTTAAAGTCAATATTGAAAAATATTTATGGAGTAGATAAAGAAGAACAAGCTGTAAGATTAGCTTCCTTTAGTTTAAGTTTGGCTTTATGTAATGAGTTAAATCCTGTAAAAATTCTCAACGAGTTAAGATTTGACGATTTAACGGAAGAAAATTTAATTCATTCAGATTTTTTTGAGTGCAAATCCATAGAAAATAAAAAGTTTGATTTGGTTATTGGAAATCCTCCATTTATAAGAGGTAAACTTCCAAAAGGATTAGACTTTTGGGAGATTAATGGCAAAATAATTGGCATCCCTCAAAAGCAAATTGCATTGAAATTTCTTTCAGACTCATTTAAATTTCTAAAAAATAACGGATTAGTTTGTTTGATTATTAAGTCTTCAGGCTTGTTATACAATAGCACTTCCAATGATTACAAAAAAGCCTTGTTTTCAAATTATAACGCAGTTCAGATTTTAGATTTTGCTGCTTTAGCAAGGAATAATTCGCTTTGGGACAATGCCGATGTGGCTTCATCGGCTATATTCATAAAAAATGAAAAGCCTGACTTTAGCAAAAACATTTTGCACTTAACATTTAGAAGAACAAGGGCGACAATAGAAAGAATTGTTTTTGAAATAGACGACTACGATTTACATTTCGTAAACCGACAAACAGCTATCAATAATGAGTTCATTTGGAAGAACAACTTGCTTGGAGGCGGAAGGATTAAAAATATCGTAGAGAAAGTTCAAGGTCTTTTATCATTTAAAACTGTTTTGTCAGATAATAATAGCTTAATTGAAGAGGGGTTTGAAATAGGAAGCAAACAAAATTTATCTCCCGACTATATATATAAAATTCCCTTTCTTCCCACTGAAGCAATATCAGAAGAAAAGATAGGCTATGATTTACTTGAGGAAATGGATGAGAACGTAAAGTTTTCTAGAGTTCCATCTGAAACAGTTTTCTTAGCTCCAAACTTAGTTATATGGGAGAATATTGGAAAGAAAAGATTCCCAATTTTCTTAAATGACAAATCTTTTTCATTCAAAAGAAGATTGATATCTGTAAAATCTTTACAAAACGACGAGCAATTTTTAAAAAATATATATAATTCGTTTGAAACATACTATTCATTTTATAAATTCTATTTTCTTGTAACAAGTTCTGAAACACTGATCAATAGGAATAATACATTTCTTCTAAAGGATTTAAAAAACATTCCATTCATTACAAATGATTTTTCATTTACTGATTTTGACTTAAATGTAATTAATGATAGTTTGGAATTTCAGCAAAGCTTCTTTATTCACGGGGAAAAGTCCAAGGCTTTACAACTGATAACATCAAATAAATTCGAATCAGTTATATCTAATTATGGGAAAGAGTTTTCCAAAGCCATAAATACCGTCTATGAAGATAAAGAACGTAAATTTAGGCTGAGTGATGTTGTTCAACTTGAAAGTTCACTAATTGCAACTGTATTCAAATACGACAGTGAAAATATTGAGCCGAAATTTTGCAAAGATTTATCTGAATTAAACATTGATGGACTTGCAAATAATCAAATTTCAGCACACCTATCTGTAAATAGAATCATTAAATTTTATCCTCAAAAAGATACTATCGTTTTTATTAAACCAAACCAATACAGATATTGGCTTTCATTAATAGCTTATCGTGATGCCGATAAATGTTTCTCTGACTTATTAAATTTAACAGAAGAATGATCGCAGAGGAAAATTTATCGAATAAATCCAACCCTCAAATTAGTATTTCAAATGCTAATATTGTTTTGCTTATCAGTAAATTAATGAAGCAAGCAGTACCTAATTTCAAAACATATATAGCTTCTGATTTCTACAAAAAAAGCAAACTAAATGAAGATGATTTTACGCAAATTTATATCGAACAGGCTCAAATCCTAATAAGGAACCACGATTATCCATTTAACATTAATGGCCAATACCATGACATTACCAATCTAAGTAAAGGCTTTTCGGATTTCTATTTTTATCCTAATGAACAAAATGTTTCAACCGCTTCATTTTTTTCGGTAGAAAGCAAGCGTTTGCCATCTCCTACAAAGTCAAGAGAAAAAGAATATGTGATTGGGATTACTAACAATGGGGGAATTGAGCGATACAAAATAGAAAAACATGGTAAAGGTATGAATGAGTGTGGTTTGCTTGGTTTTGTCGAAAAAGAAAATCCCATCCATTGGACAATAACAATCAACAACTGGATTAAAGATTTAGCGAAAACAGATAAGAACTGGAATAGTGATGAAGTTTTATCGGAAATAGAATCTAATTCCGATTTTTGCGTTTTAAAATCTATTGCTCAGAGGAAAAGTGATGGCATTAATTTAATACATTTATGGATAACTGTGAATTAACCCAACCCTCAAGGTTTAAGCACATTTGCAATTCGCACGAACCATCCTTCAAACCAAAAATTGCAAAAGAGTTTGTTATGTAAAAGATGCATTTGCCAATAATAAAAATAAAATTTTTAAGACAATGAAATTCTAATGAATCAGCTTGTTCAAAATCAATTTTGATATATGCTTTCTTTAACTTCTGTGGGTCTTTAATTCCAATGTCACCCGATAGTCCCAATAGCTATTGGATCCGGGATCAAAATAGGATTCTACAGGCTTCACCCGCCATCTATATCACCCCCACAAACCGATCAATCAATCTCCCCACACTCTTATAGCGCAACAAAAGGCTGAAAAGCCCTATCGTTACAACGGCCACTATTGCTCCCAGCAGGACATCAATAATATAATGGTGCCCGGAGTAAACAGCCGAGAACCAAATGCCCAGCATAAACAAGACAAACAACGCATTGACCCACCCCAGGTTGTTCCGGATGCCATAATACAGCACAATTACCGGATAAGCTGCGTGAAGGGAAGGAATAGCCGCGAGGACGTTCGCATTTTTGTTGTACAGGCTTGCAAAAACGGGTATTCCGGTTAAAGCATCAAAGCGGGCAAGGCCGGCACTGTTTCCCTGAACGCCCAAATGCAGATCAAAACCATACAAATCGACATACCAGGGCGGTGCAGCCGGATAAAGGTAATAGATAACGAATCCCAGCAGGTTGGCAAACAGAAAAACCAGTGAGTACTGCGTAAACAATCGTTTGTTTTTATAGAACAGATACACCCCGAAAGCCAGAGGAACCGGCACCCAGTTGAGGTAAAACAAGCCGGAAACAATATCTAAAAAACGAGTGTGAACCAGGGCAAAATACTCGTTGGGCGTATATATCAGGTCGTTCATCGAAATGCCAAACAGGCTTTTTTCCAACAAATAGGGTTCCTGAATGTGAACCGGCGAAACCTCATAGTTGGGAAGGATTCGCATGGAATCATACACAATCCAATAGATAATAAAAATGGAGAAACCAATGATGAATTTTCGGGTTTTGTCATTTCCATAGAAAAGTAAAAGATAAAAACCCGTCAAAAAAAGCTGATCACCACGAATGGGACCCATTACCAGTGCCCACGACATATAAACCAACACCAAACCCAGGTTCACCAACACATTTTTTTTAGTAAACCGGGTAAAAGTTAAATTTTCAGCCGTTTTATTCATTCCAAACCCTTTCATAGGTTAATTCACCTGTTTTTATATCGTGTCCGAAAAACTCAATATATTTTACTTTTGGCCAATACGATGTGTTATCGGCATAAATATATAAATGTTCAACCTGCGATTCCTGCTTATTGATGGAGGTAATGACCATCGCATTGAACGGCCCCTTTTGCACAAGCCGGAAATTCCTTTCCCGGTCGGCAACCAGCTTTACGTGGTATTCATTCTTTTTGCCCTTTACGGGAGAAAACTCCGCACCATAAGCAAACAATTTCTCAACTTTCCTGAGCTCCATTCTTTGCCCCTGCTCCTGATACCGCAGCCAATACACATCCAAAGGAGAATCTGCAATCAACATCCCCTGCCTATCAAAGTTGGCATCGTAAACAATGGTGTTGGCATTGTGGTTGCGTTGGATGTAAAACAGCCTTTCGGTGGTTTTATCGGGCACAGGATATCCGCCATCGTTTCCTGGAAGGGCGAACAGACCAAATGAGGCGGTCAAAATTATCGATAAGATCCCTTTAAACATTTTAAAGCCATTTTTCCTGTTTGCACCACTCAATGGTTTCCTGCAGGCCGAGTTTTAAATCATAATCGGGTTCAAACCCAAAGTCCCTGAAAAGCGGGCTGCTGTCGCACAAATAATGCCTGCGGCTTATCTCTTTCAGCCTTTCTGTATTGAGTGTGGGAGTTTTACCGCTTACACCGGATATTTTTTCAAGCACGTAAGCCATAGCCCAGACCATTATTTTAGGGAAAACCACCCGCACCGTTTTTTTGTGAAGGATGGTTTTAACAATAGTAGAAAATTCGAGCGCTGAATACTGATTGCCATCGGTAACAAAATAGGATTTCCGGGAAACAGCTGAGTCCAGTACCTTCATGATTAATTGCGCAAGGTCTTTTACATATATAAAGGTGAGTTTCTGAGCCGAGGTTCCAATATAGGTTTCAATATTGCGGTTAATCATTTTATACATCACAAGGTAGTCCTTTTCGCGCGGGCCATACACGCCGGTAGGACGAAAAATCAGGTAGGGAAAACCCTCCTTTGAAGCTAAAAATTGTTCCGCTTTAAGTTTACTTTGTCCGTACAAAGTTACCGGTTCCGGCTCGTCGGTTTCCCGGATGGGTTGCATACTAACTTCATTTAACGGACCATACGACGCAAGGCTGCTCATATAAATGAACTTATCAGGAACACACTTGCAATCAATCAATACATTGACCAGGTTTTTCGTGTATTGATAGTTTACGATATTGTAGTCCTGTTTGCGTAAGGTATTGGTAACCCCTGCATTATGGATTACGTAATCAAAGTAGCCGGACTTGCTGACCTCACCTACCAGCACTTCTGCAAGGGAAGCCTTATCGGACAAATCCATTTCCAGATAGGTTACATCCAGTCCTTCCAGAAAACTCAAATCGCTTGTACGCCGAATGCCGGCCGTCACCTGATATCCCTTATCAAGTGCGGCCCGCACCAGAAAACTGCCAATAAAACCATTGGCGCCGGTAATTAATACTCTTTTCATGATTCAATGTGCTTAATAAAACATCTTCTGCGCATATGTTCCCGGTAGTCATAATGCTTCCAGAGTCTCAATGCATCGGAATTATTTTCCAGTTGAGGGCTTGAAATGGCGAGCTTAATGCCATGGTCAATATAGGCCTGGGTCATTTCGTTAAAAAATATGGCGTGTACCCCTTTGCCCTGATAATCGGGACGAACGCCGATCAGGTACATGTCAATCATGTCATTTTTACCATAAATCGACTGTAAAACAGGGATAAATCCAAACGGAAAAAGTTTGCCTCTTGCTTTTATCAATGCTTTGGACATGGAAGGCATGGAGATGCCAAAACCCACGACATCATCCTTTTTATCGAGCACAAAACAAATATATTCAGGCTTAACGATAGAAAAATATTGCTTTATGTAGTAATCAATTTGCACATCGGTCAATTGAACAAAGCCATACAAATCAACAAAGGCAGCATTCAGGGTTTGGAACATTTTTTTGGCATAAGGGATTATATCTTTGGCCTTTTTAACCCTTAATGGTCTGAGTCCATACTTTTCGGAAACAAGGGCGGCAAACCTCTTTATTTTTTCAGGCACCTGCTTTGGCAGATTGATTTCTATCTGCACCCAATCCACATCCTTTTTAAACCCCATTAATTCCATATGCTCCGGATAATAAGGGTGGTTGTAAATTACAGCCTGAGTGCCCAGTTCATCGAAACCTTCTACCAGCATCCCTTCCAGGTCCATATCGCTGAAACCAAGCGGCCCGTGTATGGCCGTCATGCCTTCGGATTTGCCCCAATCTTCAACCGCCTGAATCAATGCAGCCGAAACAGCTATATCATCCACAAAATCAATCCAGCCAAAACGGACCCTATTTTCATTCCATTTTTCATTTGCTCTTTGATGGATGATGCCTGCAATTCGCCCAACCACCCGCTGCCCTTCATAAGCCAAAAAATATTTTGTTTTGCAAAAGGCATGTGCCGGGTTTTTCGAGGGCGAGAGTGTTGACCTTTCAAACCCAAATAGTTGCGGCACCCTGAATGGATTGCCGTTATACAATGCATTCGGAAAAGCGAGAAAACGAGTGAGTTCTTTTGCTGAATTCACTTCTTTTATGACGATGTTTTCCATATCAGGCGGTGATTTTAGATAATTTCCCGTTCATCATTGCCCTGCACTGTATAAGTTTGGAAATGGCGGTATCAATCTGCTCCTTTGTGTGGGTTGACATGAGCGAAAATCGCAGCATGGCTACATCTTTTCCCACCGCGGGGTGGATAATCGGATTAACATATACCCCCTCGGCCATCAGCATCGAAGCAATGGCAAATGTGTTCTGGTCTTCACCAATAAAAATGGGGATGATGGGTGTCTGACTTTTGCCGATATCAAATCCATAATGCAGCAGCAAGCGGCGGGCATAATCCGTATTTTCCCAGAGCTTTTCGCGCCGTTCAGGTTCTTCCTTTATTATCTGAAGGGCTCTGAGTGCCACGGCTGCCGATGCCGGCGGAATTCCGGCGCTGAATAATAGTGAACGGGCATTGTGCTTCAGAAAGTTGATGGTATCCCAATCACCGGCAACAAATCCGCCAAGCGAGGCAAGCGATTTACTGAATGTGCCCATAATCAGGTCCACTTTATCCGTTACATTGAAATGGGAGGCGGTGCCCGCGCCATCTTTCCCTATAACGCCCAGTGCGTGGGCATCGTCAACCATCACAGAGGCTGAATATTTTTCGGCCAGGCGGCAAATCTCATTCAGTGGAGAAATGTCGCCTTCCATGCTGAACACCCCGTCCACAACGATAAGAACAATTTGCCCGGAGTCGGTTTTTTGAAGATTTTCTTCCAATGAAGCCATATCATTGTGCCTGAATCTCAGGCTTTTGGCAAAGGAGAGCCGGCTACCTTCAATAATGGACGCATGGTTTTTCTCATCCATTACAATGAAATCATTGCGGCCGGTAAGTGCTGAAACCGTCCCAAGGTTAGCCTGAAAGCCGGTACTAAACACCACCGAAGCCGGTTTGCCGATGAATTCAGCAAGACTTGCTTCCAGTTCTTCGTGCAAATCGAGGTTGCCGTTCATTAAACGCGAGCCAGAGGCACCGGTTCCGTACTTATTTATTGCCTCCTTTGCAGCTTCAATCAATTTCGGATGATTGGTCAAACCCAGATAGCTGTTTGAGCCAAACATCAAAACCTTTTTCCCATTTATCAGTACCTCGGCGTCCTGGCCCGATTCAATGGGATGATAATAAGGATAAATGCCCATTTTTTTTATCATTTGGGGCCGGTCGTATCCGGCCATCTTGTTGAGTAGTGTTTTCATGTTGGTTTGGGTTTTTGGTGTTTAAAAGTCAAACTTGAACCTTACCCGTATGCCATTGTTGGCCACGTTGGGGTTCTCCAGTTGCGTAAGCCGCTGCACATAATCTACCCTAAAAAATTTCAGGATATTTCCGATTCCGGCACTCACCTCCACGTAAGGCGTTCCTTCGAGGGTGTAGGTGGTGGTGTTCCCAAACTCATCGGTTGGGAATAGCATAAGGCCGGGGGTAACGTTTGGATTGTTCTTATCGGTGACACTGCCATACACACCTTTAAATGAGATTATTTCGCGCCAGCCTAAGCGCTTTATCAAAGGTATTTTGTTGAAAAAGAAGCCGTTGAAATGATGCTCGGCAAACAAGCTCACATGCTGGTCGCTCACGAACTCCAGAAAGTTCATAAGGTTGTAGGACAGCAACTGGTACGAATAGGTCTGATTGGCCCGGTGCACGGTGAGAAGTGGGAAAGGAACGCCACTTCCAAATATTTTAGAGCCTTCCAGTTCTAAATCCATAAATCCGATAGGAGATAGATAAACCCGCTTAAAAACATTGAAATTTGCTTTGCCATAATCGTAATCAGCCCCAAACAAGCCTTTAATACTCTGTGTGTATGACAATTGAAAAATCGGCTCTTTAGTAATAATGGGCGTTCGGTAGCTCAGTCCCTGGTAGAATTTTTCATTTGGTGCAAACCGCAGAGTGGTACTTATTTCGCTCGAGGTTATGGAATTTATTTCGTAGTCGCTGTATTTGAAGTACAAAGTGCCCCCCGGTTTCTGTACCATATTTTTAAAGTTCAGCATGGTTGAAAAGCCGTTGCCCCAATCACGATAATGCTCAAGTTTGAACATTTCGTAGTAAAGGATTTTATCGGCCACTCCACGTTTAAAGGAGAGCAGAAAATTGTCCTCGTTGATAAATTGCATTTCCATACCCGGGAAGTTGGTTTCAACCTGGTACATGGCCGTTATGGAATGCCTCGGATTTTCCTTTATCGGACGCCCGTTCAGCGACCAGGTGGCACTGGCCGAATACTTAAACCTTTCATCTTTAAACCCATAGGTCAAGTAACCATCAAGCCTCAGCCGCTCGTTAAATTTATCGGAAGTCCGGGCGCCCACCTTGAGCCGCAAACCCTCAACATCATTAAAGCTATAAAAAGTGTTTACCGGACCCATCTCGACCTTGCCAAAATTCCAATATCCGGCCACCAACAACATAAAAATGTCCATAGTCCGTTTAAAAGCCGGCACATGCTGTATGCTGTCAACCATCACAAAAATATTCTGCTCCTGTCTGGTTAATTTCTCTAACCTGCCAGCCTCCCAAAATGAAGAATCGCGCTCTGCATGGCCTATGGTTTTTACCGTATGCTCAATTCCTGAATAAATGCTGTCAGCCCGCTGGGTATTAAAGGCGTAATTGTCGTAAAACACGGTCTTTTTGCCGAATATCCCCGCTCCCTTTTTCATGAGGTTAAAATCAACGATCAGCTCATCCTTGCTGAACATCCAGCCTTCACCATTCATCTTCACAAATTCCTGCACAATCTGCAAATCATTCACGAAATTCAGGTTAATATCCTCAGTAACCCGCATATCCACTTTAATCACTGCATACTTATCGTCGTCGGTAATGTAAAGGTTGCCCTTAAATGCGAAGTCTGCCTTGTTCCTCGGCTGAAAAGCCAGATTAATAGCCCGGAGCCCGTTTACAGGTATGGTATCTATGATGTGGAATTTATAGATTAAAGGCGCCAACGTGGAAATGGGGCTGATAAACTGGTTGGTGAGCAGCGTAATGTTGTTGGAATAGATGTCAATATCCTGATAAAGGTTATCAATGATAAAACCAACGCCTTCGTTGTCAATATAATCATGAATCCCCACCATATTGATCCCCAGGATGTATTCTTTTTTGGTTTTCGGCTCCTTACGGTAATACACTTTCGACAGGGTTTCCTTGAGGAAAACCGGCAAATAGGGCTTCCCATTGATTTCGGAAGTATCCACAAAGCTGAAAACAAACTGAAATTTTTTGAACATCTTCTTGCTCATGAACTCATCGGTAATGTTGTTCCGCGCGAATTCCACTTTTTCATGTTTGTCGAATTCATAATAATTGAACATGTCTTTGCTGTTGGAATCCTTGTTGGCGATGACCTTTTTAATCAGTTCTACGGCTGGATTGTCGCGGTTGCGATAGCGCTTTCGTTGGCCGGTTACCACCACTTCGGTCAGGGTGATGCTTTCGGGCTCTATTTCAAAGTTAATGGTCTGGTTTTTAGTTTGGTCCAGCGGTTTTACCTGTTTTTTATATCCAATAAATGATGCCTGCAATTGATTGGAAGCCCACTGGGTGGAAAGGCTGTAATCACCATTGTAATCGGTGATGGTACCTATATTTTTTCCTACAAAAACAACATTGACAAAAGGCAACGGCTCTTTTGTTTTGGCATCAAGAACCCGGCCTTTTATATTAACATACTTTTGGCCATACCCGTTTATTGAATACAGGTTAAAAATTACGAGGGGCAATATATAAAGCAATCTTTTCATTATTCGGGAACAATTAATTGAAAATGAAATATCTGTGGGTAAAAAAGTTGAAACCGAGCCCAATAACTATTGCCACAATCACTTTTGATAAAATGTAGTGGATGTGTAAATATTCAACCAGTAGGAAAAGCCCTGATGTATTCAAAAGGATGCTTGTAACCCAAACGGCTGAATATTTCAGTGTCTGCATATAGATATTTCCATGCCGTTTCCGGAATGCCCAATTTCTTTCAAAAATGAAGGAAACCACCCCTCCGCTTACCGCCCCCGTTACAGCCGAAAACATGTACCACAACTGAAACGCTTCGGTAAGCAGCACCAACACCAGAAAATCAGTTGCTGTAGCCAGGCCCGCGACAATGTTGTAGCGTATGAACGAGGTGAAATTGGATGACATGGTGGTTTCCATTGTTTAAAATAGATTAAAAAAGAGCACGCACTGCAGCACAATACTGGCATAAACACCGGCCACCACATCATCGAGCATTACGCTCCAGTGACCTTCCATCGCATCAATTCTTCTGATGAAAAGCGGTTTAACGATATCAAAAAACCTGAATAGCAGGAAAGCCGCCAGATAATACTCCCACCTTAAGGGAAGGGCAAAAGCGGCAATCCATACCCCCACTACTTCATCAATCACAATTTTTGAAGCATCTTGCTCCCAGATGTTATGCACCTTTTTTATAGAATACACTCCCAAAAAAAGCACACCGGCAATCAGAGCCAGGTTAAAAAAAAGAACAGCAGGTTGCTCAAAACCCAAATTGTTAAAGAGCCAGTTTGTAAGGAATAGCAATCCAATACCTACTGTTGACCCTGCTGTTCCGGGAGCAAACGGTGAATATCCTGTGCCCAGGACTGTAGCTATGAGTTTATGCCATTTCATTGCTCATCTTCGTAATAATCGAGCCCCAGATGATGGATTAGGGTTTCCCCCATAATATACCTCAGGGTGTTTTCGAGTTTGATTTTTTGCAGAAATATATCGTGGATGGGTTGCAGTCCCTGCAAGGTTTGTGGCGATTTAAAGTAGAAGGAAAGCCACTCCTGAATGCCCTTCATTTGAGCGCGGTTGGCCAGGTCCATGAACAAAGCGAGGTCAAGCACCACCGGGGCTGCCAGGATGGAATCCTTACACAGAAAGTTCACCTTAATCTGCATTTTATATCCCAGCCAGCCAAAAATATCGATGTTGTCCCAGCTCTCCTTGTCGTCCCCTTTGGGCGGATAATAATTGATCCTCACCTTGTGGTACATATCTTTATAGAGTTGCGGGTAGAGGTCAGCTTCCAAAATACTTTCGAGCACACTGAGCTTGGAAACCTCTTTGGTTTTAAAGGAATCTGCATCATCCAGCACTTTTCCATCCCTGTTCCCAAGAATATTGGTCGAAAACCAGCCATCAATGCCTATCAAACGGGTTTTTAATCCGGGGCCCAATATGGTTTTCATCAGCGTTTGCCCTGTTTTAAAGTCTTTGCCGGCTATGGGCACCTTCAATTCATTGGCCAGGTCAACAATGGCAGGAGTATCGCAGGTGAGGTTGGGCGCACCATTGACAAAAGGCACACCACTCTTAATGGCCGCGTAGGCATAAATCATACTTGGCGCTATGGCGGGATGGTTGTTTTCAAGTGCTTTTTCGAATTGAATCAGGTCACGGTGTATTTCCTGTGGCTCAACATAAATTTCGGTTGAAGCGCACCACACCATTACCAGTCTATCGCAGTCATTTTCCTGCTTAAATTTCGCGATATCAGCCATTAAAGCTTTGGCGGAATCCATTTTGGTTTTTTCGTGTTTGACGTGTTCCCCGTCAAGGTTTTTCACATATTTATGGTCGAAAACGGCAGGCATGGGTTTTATGGCTTCCAATTCCCCTTTCAGGTCCATCAGCAAGTCCTTATCCAGCACCCCGGCATTCAGCGCAGCTTCATAAGCGTTATCGGGCGTAATATCCCATCCGCCAAAAACCAGATCGTTTAAGGATGCAAGGGGAACGAAATCATTGATAGCCGGGTTACGGTTCTCGGTACGTTTGCCCAGCCTTATTTTGCCCATCTGGGTGATTGACCCTATAGGTTGGCCTGTTCCTTTTCGGGTGGCAAGTGTCCCGGCGATCAAGGTGGTTGAAACAGCCCCGAGACCGGGGATAAGGATGCCAAGTTTACCACTGGCAGCCTGAATGTTTTTTTTGTGATTCATGGGTTCTATTTTAGGGTTACATATTATTGTTGCAATGATTTATTCGTTGAAAAGCAGTGAAATTTGTCAAAATGGCTAGGAGAAATATAGGGATGGTAAAAACAGAGATATTCTCGAACAAGGGAAATGGAAGCCAGGAAACTGAATATTTAAATTCACCAAACATATAGGATACTATTCCCGCAAGCAAAGCGGCGATGCCTATGGTCAACACCCTTTCGGGACGTTGCATAATGCCCACCGTGCACTCCACATCAAGCGATTCAGCCCTGGCTCGCACGTAACTCACCATAATTGAGCCTATCATTGCAATAAACGCAAACAGCGAACTCAGGAAATAATGGTGGGCCACCAGGTAGTAACAGATACCCAGAAACATGAACATCTCGCTGTATCGGTCGAGCACCGAATCGTAAAGTGCGCCGAATTTGGTTGTTTTGTTCGACAGCCTTGCCAATTGCCCGTCCAGCATGTCGAACATCCCGGCAAAAAGCGTGATGACCCCAAACCAGAACACATATCTAAAATCGCCCCGGTTGCCCACTTCACCGCCGGCAATCAATACAATGGTTGATACGAGCGTAACCCCTAAACCAATGGTAGTTATACCGTTGGGGGTTATACCGGTTTTTTTTAGCAAAAGAACCATGGGTGTTATGGCTTTGTAAGCGCTTGTTTTGATTATGCTCCACATAACTTTATGATGTATTTGAATTGAATTTTAGATAAAACCATGAACTGGCAACCACTCAGTCTTTTACTGCCTGCGCATACTTTAAGTCCTTTATCATTTTTTCGGTCAATTGCCAGTCATTCATCAATGCACGAAAACTTTCCAGGATTTCGTTTACCAATACATAGGTGCTTTCACTCGTTGCAAACACCTCTTCCCTTTTGCCCCTTTGTATCAATCGTGTCAGATAACTCTTGGCCACCCTTTTTACCCCGAGAATAATATCTTCAGCCTTTGTGCACCTTACTTTTATGGCAGGGTCAAAAACCAGATCGAGGTACCATTGATTGTGTTTAAACAGGTCGTATAAATTCTTGAAAAGCAAAGCAATTTCATTGTCAGGAGATTTTTGTTTAGCTGCAATGCCTGTTACCAGCGCTTTTAATTCCCGTTCAAAGTCCAGGAGAAGCAACTCAATCAGGTCACTTTCACTTTCAATTTCCTTTGGAAGTCTTTTCCCTGCAATTTCCGGCTCCTCCATAAGTGCATCCATTGTTAAACCGGGAATACCGGAATGTACCATGATGCGTCCTGCTGCTTTTATGATATCTTCATTATTGGTAGCCATCTCTTTTTTCTTTTAAATGATTAAAAGCCTTCGCATCAAAAGATGCTTATTCCGGCAAACGAATATAAAACGCAGCAAAGTTAGTAAATGTTCGCTCACATGTCAAATTTATTTTACTTTTTTATGATTTTTTTTTATTTTTAGGGTTAATATCCCTTTATCCATTGCTATCCTAGTTTATATATGTTTCAGTATATCAACCGATTATTTATATTCTGATCCGGGCTTAGGAAAAATATAGTAGAAATATCGCATTGAAGCTGACAGATTGGTCTGAGAAGGAAACAAAAACAGGAAATCAATTATGTCGCATACTATTGATTTCCACCTTTTTAGCCTATTATATTTACACAAGTTAATAAGGCAGAACGGGGAATTGAACAAATTATTTGTTAAAATGTTGTTTTTATTGTGAATATTCACTAACTTTGTAATTTAAAACCCAATAGTGTTATGCAGGGCCAAAACAACCAACTGGCAGAACAATTCAGTGTAGAAATGTTCAGGAGCGAACGCATGCGTTCCCTTATCCTTATAGGTCTGCTGGGTCTTGAGGCTACATTTTTAATTATTATTTACTCGTTTTACAAAGACGCTTACCTTCAGCTTTTCCAAAGCTATATTGCCATATATGCCACCCTTATTTTTACTACTCTGTTGATCGCTTACGAAGTGCTGATCCATTTTCTGCTTGGCAAAAACAGTCGTTTATTCTTTTTGAACCCCCGGTTTTTCAGTTTTTTCAATGCGTTTTCAGAGATCAGTCTGCTCAGCCTTTTGCTAATATTCGTGGTGGAATACACCAATCAGACCACGATTTTGCAAACCCCGGCTACCCTTACCTATTTTATATTCATCGTACTTTCCACCCTGCGGCTTAGCTTTAAACTATCGGTATTCACTGGTATGCTTGCTGCTTTTGAGTTTGTGGCAATTTCCATCTATTACTCAACGTATAGCGCAGGCGGAGACATACCAAGAGAAGCGGCTCTGAACTTAACAGGGATGCAATACCTGGGACAGGGCCTCATTATGCTCATCACCGGAATTGCCGCCGGATTTGTTGCCGATTTGATTAAAAAGAAGCTGCATTCTTCGTTTCGGGTGGTGAATGAAAAAAATGAAGTCATCGACCTGTTTGGCCAACAGATATCCCAGCAGATAGCTAATAGCATTCTTGAGAAAAAGGATGAATTGACCGGGATAAAGAAAAATGTGTGTGTGATGTTCCTCGACATCCGGAACTTCACCCCTTTTGTTGAGCGTCATCAGCCCGAAGAAGTGGTGTCATACCTTAACGCCCTTTTCAAGTTCATGATACGGATAATAGAAGCGCATCATGGCGTGATAAATCAGTTTGTGGGCGATGGGTTTATGGCTACCTTCGGGGCACCGGTCTCCACCGGCAATATTTCGAGGCACGCCGTGTTGGCTGCCAGTGAAATTATTGCCGAACTGAAAAGCGAACTGGATGCCGGCAACTTACCGGATACCCGGGTGGGCATTGGCATTCATTATGGAGAAGCCGTTACCGGAAATATTGGCTCCTCTCTGCGCAAGCAATATTCCATTACCGGCAATGTGGTAATTATTGCATCACGAATCGAACAGCTCAATAAAAAACACCTGTCCCAATTGCTTATTTCGAAGGAGGTGTATGACAAACTGAACGATAAAGAAAAAAATGACTTCCTTTTTATTGAACACACCCTGCTGAAAGGGAACAACAACCAATTTGCCATCTACAAGTTCCGCGAAAGCGAAAATAATATTAGCCAACCATTTAAAAACGAAGAACAATGAAGATAGATTCAAACCTGTTAAAGGAAAGTGAAGCGTTTGTCACCAAACTACTGCATGAAAACACTCCCCCTTTTCTGGGGTATCACAATCTTGACCACACCCTCGAAGTAGTGGAGAACGCGAAACTTATCGCGAAATATGAAAATTTCTCTCCGGAGGAAAACAATATCCTGTTAACAGCGGCCTGGTTTCACGATACCGGATACATCAAAACATACAACGGACACGAAAAGGAAAGCATAAATATTGCCACCGATTTTTTGAAAAAGAAAAAGGTGGATGAGGAGATTATTAAAGTAATTGCCAACTGCATCAAGGCAACCATCTATACCCGAAAGCCGGAGAATAAAATTGAAAATGCTTTGCGCGATGCCGATTTCATGCATTTAGGGAAGGAAAATTATCCTGAATACGCCGATCTGATACGAAAAGAATGGAATGACTCGGGGGTGAAGATTATAAAAAAGGGGGAATTTGAAGAAGAATCGGTAAAGATGTTTCTTGACCATGTTTTTTACACCGACTATTGCCGCCGCGAGCTATCCGGCATTAAGCAGAAAAATATTGAAACCCTGCAAGCATCCGTTATGGAACGTGGTGAAAAGAAAGGCAAAAAGAAAAAGACATCCGGTAAGAACACCTATTCGCGCGGGGCAGACTCCATGCTCAGGCTTACCGCCCGCACCCAGATTAACCTCAGTTCCATTGCAGATAACAAATCCAATATACTGATTTCGCTCAATGGCATCATTATTTCGCTGGGTCTGGCTGCACTGGTGAGCAGGTTTAAGCAAGACCCGGCCATCATTCTTCCCACCATAATTTTCCTCGCGTTCAGTTTGTCAACCATCGTTTTGGCCATACTGTCAACCCGTCCAAACATCACCACCGGAAAGTTTACCCAGGCAGATATTGAAAAAAAGAAGGTCAATCTGCTCTTCTTCGGGAATTTCTATAATATGCCCTTACCGGATTATGAATGGGCCATTCGCGAAATGATTAACGACGACAAATACCTGTATTCCGCCATGATTAAGGACCAGTACTACCTGGGGAAGGTATTGGCCAAAAAGTATAAACTCCTCCGCTGGGCATACAATATATTTATGGTGGGGATAGTGGTTTCTGTAATCGCCTTTCTGCTGGTGTTTTTACCGGTGTAAATAAGCGATTAAAGCTGTATATCATCAAATTGCCTGCATTTAGTCAAAATAAAAATAAAGGCCATGAACACACAAGATAAACTGCTGCACATCAGCAATCAAATAGGAGAAATCATCGCCAAAGCCTACGAAATGGAAGACAGGCACCGGGAGTTGATTGACCGGGTACACCCGCAGTATCGCGAAAGTGCCCTCAATCTGGTGCATTACCTGGCACTCAGGAGCTTTGATATTGAAAAGCTGCAGACCCGATTAAGATATTTGGGACTTCCGGGCCTGGATTCAGCCGAAGCCCATGTGATAAGTAGTCTGCAATCCATTCAGAATATTGTGAATCACCTGCGCGGGATACCTGATATAACGCAGCCGGTTGCTCCCCTATCCGTAAAGAAAAGCGAAAAACTACTCAGGGTTAACACCCGAAAATTGTTTGGCTATCAATCAAAAAACCGGTGGACACGCATCATGGTCACGTTACCCACCTCCGCCGCCGAAGATTACGGTTTGATTAACCGACTGATACGCAAGGGAATGAACAGCGCGAGAATCAATTGTGCGCACGACAGTCCCGAAGTCTGGGGTCAGATGATAGAGCATATTCAGCGTTCAAACGAAGCCTCCAAAAAACGCTGCAAAGTGATGATGGACCTGGCAGGGCCTAAATTACGTACCGGCGCCATGCAACCCGGCCCGGAGATTCTCCGGTTCAAACCCAAACGCGACCTCTCCGGGAATGTAATAAAACCCGCCAGGCTCTGGATTGCCCCGCCCATGGTGCTTCCGCCCGATGAAACTGCGGATGCCATAATCCCTGTGGAAGAATCGCTGGTGAAAAAGATAAAACGGGGAAACATCATCCGGTTTACCGATGCCCGTGGCAAAAAGAATCAAATCATTATCGAGCGGAAGCAAGGCGATGGAAAGTGGGGTTTATGCTATGATTCTTCTTATTTAAAAACCGATACGGTATTGACTATCAACAAAGTAAAACAATCCGGCAAAGAAGTTGATTTTGTAGGTACTCTTTTGCCATTGGAGCAGTTCATACTTCTGAACAAAAACGACATCCTTATCCTGCACAAAGACCCCATGCCCGGCGAGCCTGCTAAACATGACGAGCATGGAAACCTTTTGGCTCCGGCGCATATTTCCTGCACCCTGCCTGAGGTAATTGACGATGTGATGCCGGGCGAGGCCATATTTTTTGATGATGGCAAAATAGAAGGCATTATTGAAACAAAAGAGGCAAATCAGCTCAGGATAAAAATTGTACATGCCAAAAATTCGGGCAGTAAATTAAGGGCCGGAAAAGGCATTAATTTTCCTGACAGTGATTTGAAAATAAGCGGATTGACTCAAAAGGACAAAGAAGACCTCAACTTTGTGGCTGAACGGGCCGATGTGGTGAATCTTTCGTTTGTGAACCAGCCCTCTGATGTGGAAGCCTATTTCAAGGAAATCGAGAAAAAGGAGAAAAAGCCGGGACTTATCCTGAAAATAGAAACGCGCAAGGGGTTTACCAACCTGCCGGAGATATTGCTACATGCCATGCAGATATTTCCGGTGGGGATAATGATAGCCCGCGGCGACCTGGCGGTTGAAACCGGATGGAAGGATTTTGCCGCCATACAGGAAGAGATTATGCGCGTGGGCGAAGCGGCCCATGTCCCTGCCGTGTGGGCCACCCAGGTGCTGGAAAGTATGGCCAAAAGCGGTGTCCCAACCCGCTCTGAAATTACCGATGCCGCTTTGGCCCAGCGCGCCGAATGCATAATGCTTAACAAAGGCGAGTATATCGAGAAAACCGTGGATGTGCTGGACAGCATTTTAAAAAAATTGCAGAGAAACCGCTTTAAAACAGGTGTGCAGTTGCCCAATATGGAAAATGCCGAACATCTAAAACTATCCCTTTAATCATGGCCCGACCAGTTTTAAAAATCCTTATGTCGCTTATGTTCTGTGTTGCCTTATTGGCAGATGGGACAGCCTATGCACAGCATCAGGATTTTACCTTACTGGCAACCGGAAACCTTGCCGGCGGAACCGTGGACACGCTGCTGGTAAAAAAATGGAGACAATTGGCACAGGAAAATACCACGGCTGCTTTTCTTTTCGCGGGGAACCTGTATGATGCACGCGAAAACAGTTTCCCAACCTCCCTTTATAGTGGCTTTGAAATCCCCCTGCTTTTGGCGCCCGGCCGCAGCGAATGGGACAATGGCAGGCTTCACGGGAAAGAGGTCATAAAAAACATAGAAGATACCCTCAAAGCCCAGTATCGTGGAGAAGTTTTCCTGCCCCAACCGGCCTGTCCCGGCCCTGAGGAAGTAGTGCTGAACGACCACCTGGTGGTTATTTTGCTGGATACGTATTGGTGGGTGCATAAACACGACCGTCGCTACCGAAAATGCGGCATTGAATCCGATGCCGATGTGCTAATACTGATACAGGACGCCATTCGACGCCACTATCCAACAAAACATGTGGTTATTGCCGGACAGCAGTCGCTGGAAGGTTATGGCAACAGTGGCGGACATTTCTCATTGAAACAGTCTGTTTTGGAAGCGCCCTATGCCTTTTACCGTAAAGTCTTAGGACTGCGTACAGATTACAATCATCCTGAATTCAAGGCATTTCGCGATGCTTTGCTCGACATGCTTCAACTGTACCCGGATGTAATATACCTCTCGTCGGGAGATGATAATTTACAGTATTTCGAGGATGGAGATGTGCACCATATTATCAGTGGCTCTGCGGTTCATCAGGGTTACGTTAATCCCGGTCCAGCAGCATTTGGCACTTCACAAAAAGGCTTCGCCTGCCTGCTTTTTTCCGATAAGGGCGCGGCAAACATAGAATTTTATGGAGCAGACGGCCTGCTTTTTCAAAAACAACTGTATGTCAGGGATTTCAACCAAATTGCGGAGGATATTTCTAAACGTCAATTGCCGGACAGCGTTGTTGCAAAAGCCAGCAGCCAATACAATATCCCACCATCTCGTTACTTTTGGTTGGGGAAAAACTACCGTGAGGTATGGAACACAGAAGTTACAGCACCTGTTTTTGATATTTCCACCAAAATGGGCGGTCTTTCCGTTATAAAACGTGGCGGTGGTCAACAAACCAAGTCATTGAGGCTGGAAGATAAAAACGGTCGGGAATATGTGCTTCGCTCCATTGAAAAATATGCCGAAGGGGCATTGCCGGTAAGCATGAGGGAAACTTTTGCTGTAAATTTGGTACAAGGCCAGATTTCCGCTTCCAACCCTTATGCTGCGCCGGTGGTCGCCCGTCTGGCAGCGTATGCCGGTGTGTTCCATACCAATCCCGAAATCGTTTTTGTGCCAGATGATCCTTTGCTCGGTATTTACCGCACCGATGTGGCCAACAAACTCTTTATGTTTGAGGAGCGCCCCGATGGCAAACGCAAGGACGTGGAAAGTTTTGGCCGCTCTAAAAACATCGTTTCAACCAGTACTGTGGCAAAAGCCACCATGGGAAAGAAAAAACAACTGATTGATACAGAAGCTGTCATCAGGGCCCGGCTGTTCGATATCTGGATTAATGACTGGGACAGACACGACGACCAGTGGCGCTGGGCTGCCTTTGATGAAGAGGATAAAACCATCTACAAGCCCATTCCCCGCGACCGCGACCAGGCTTTTTTCGTGATTGATGGCGCCATTCCCTGGATTGCCGCCCGAAAATGGCTGATGCCGAAAATACAGGGGTTTGATGAATACACCGAAAATGTGCCCGGCCTGTCCTTCAATGCCCGGTATTTCGACCGATTCTTTTTAACACAGGGCGCATGGAGCGAATGGCTCAGCGAGATAGACTCCCTGAAAGCCCGCTTAGACAAGGCAAAAATTGATTCGGCTGTCAGGGAATTCCCCAAAGAAGTTCAGCCATCGTGCGCTTCCCAAACAGCAGATATCTTAGAGGCCCGGCTTACAAATCTGGAACCCATGGCGCGGCAACTGTACCTGAATCTTGCGAAAGAGGTAGATATTACCGGCACCCTGCAAAATGATGATTTCCGGATAATTGTACCCAATAAAAATTCCTTACAGATAGTTTCAATAAATGACGCAAAGAATAAAAGCAGCGCAGACACCCTGTATAATCGTACTTTTTATGCATCTGAAACCCGTAAAATCAGGATTTACGGTTTAGGAGGCAAGGACAATTTTACCATCACAGGAGTGCATAAAAACAAAATAAACGTAACCCTTATTGGAGGAAACGGCAAAAATGAAATGGTTTATGAGAATAGTCAGGTACCGCGCTTTCTCACTATTTATGATAAGAAAGGCTCCTCTTTATCGCCTTCATTAAAACACAGATTAATAAGCAGGTATAATAAAGAAGCTTTGGAATTCAATCCGGCAGCTTATCAGATGGATGTGGTTTTACCCGGTGTATTTATCGGCTACAACCGCGATGACGGCGTATTTTTGGGTGGCGGATCCATCATCAATAAATATTCCCGATACAGCCGGCAACAGTACAAGATATTGGGGAACTATGCCTTTTTAACCAATTCTACCAATTTTCACGTTTCCGGGAACTTTTTTTATTCTTTAAAAAGGCTGGAAGTCAGTATGCTGGCCGATATAAAAGCACCTCGCTATGTCAGCAATTACTTTGGCATGGGCAACGAAAGTACGTGGCAATCAGACGGCTCGCACATTGAATACCATCTGGTACGCATGACTCAATATTTCGTGGGTACGGAAGTCAACAAACAAATCTTTAAGGACGAGGCCCATAAAATAGGGATAGGATTGTTTTACAAGAACACCGATGTTGACGAAACGGCCGACCGATTTATTACGGACATCCCCGGAAACGGGCTGATTGGCGAAGACCTTAAAACGCATGAATACGCGGGCTTATCCTTTATGTACCGGATAAATACCCTCAACAACCGGGAGCTAAAGACTGAAGAAGAATTTGTGGGCAGCCATACTTTCCCCACCAGGGGTGTGAAACTGGATGCGGGATTCTCACAATTCATTGGATTAAATGACATTGCTAAGGATTTTTCAAAGGCTTCGGCAGATTTCATCACTTACCTGAGCTTTGCACAACGTCCGCGGGTGGTGTATGCGTTCCGGGTGGGTGGCGAGAAAGTTTTCGGCGATTACGTTTTTCACGAAGCAGCCAAACTAGGGCAAAAAAGCAACCTGCGGGGCTTCCGGCAAACCCGGTTTTATGGCGATGCATCGCTCTACCAAAACACCGAAATACGCATCCGCTTAAAGCAGTTCAGGTCTTATGTGCTGAACGGCAGCACAGGATTAACCATTTTTCATGATGTGGGCAGAGTGTGGCTTGATGGAGAAAATTCGTCGCGCTGGCATCAGGGTTATGGCCTGGGATTGTGGCTTTCGCCTTTTGACATGGCGCTGTTGAACGTTTCATATGCCCACAGCAAAGAAGACGACCTGTTCAATGTTACACTGAAATATCAATTTTGATGAGAAATCTATACTGTTTCACATTTTGGATTTTGATATCAGGATATAATGCAATCGGGCTTTTTGCACAGAGTGAAATATACCTGATCCGACATGCACAGGTTGATCTGGATACTCCCGGCTGGATAAATTATAAAGCTGTAATCGCACACAAGCAAAAGTACAATCAATCGCCCATAATGGCCTTTGATGCAGATGAAGTTTTAGCTAAGATTGACCATAATAATGCCATTGACACCATTTTTGTGAGCCCGCAAGCACGTGCCAGGCAAACGGCTGCACAAATGTTTGGTAGCCGCGTACATTACCGTGTTGAGCCAAGACTGAAAGAGCTGGATTATCCAGTGGTGCGCATTCCGGTATTGATAATGCCAACGCCAGTCTGGCTGGGCCTCTCCCGTGCTACCTGGATGCTTGGTGTGAACAACAGAGAAATACCAACCCTGAAAGAAGAGATGGAGGAGTTGAAAATAGTGGCGGATGAACTTATCTCTTTTGCCGAGCGAAATCAACGCACCGTAATTGTGGCTCACGGAATGGTAAACCGACAACTAAAAAAGATTTTAAAACGAAGAGGATGGCGTGTTATGGAAAACGAAGGACATAAAAATCTGGCAGTGAATAAATTGGTTTTACATTAAAACGACTGAACATCATGAACCTTTATATTATAATGGGAGCATTCGCGCTTTTTTTTTGCAGTGGTTGCAACTTTCCCCGCAACGAGGGGAACAAACCCAAAGAAATGGAGCATAATTCATTCACTTTTAATTATTCCCTTGACAAACCGAATGCAATCTGGCAATTGCCGGCTGAACTCAGGGAAATTTCCGGGCTTTCTTATTTTGACGATTCCACGCTTGCGGCCCTACAAGATGAAGATGCCCGAATTTATCTGCTCAGCAGCGCATCGGGCAAACTTAATAGCATGCACGATTTCGGCAAAAAAGGCGATTTCGAAGGCATTGCAATCATCGATAATACCGCTTGGGCACTCCAAAGCAATGGCGACTTGTTTCGAGTGGAGCAATTCAGGGATGCCCGTCCGGTGGCTAACAGATACACCACTCCACTCTCTGCTGCCAATAACGTTGAGGGGCTGGTGTTTGACAGCGAAACCAATTCTCTGCTTATCGCTTGTAAAGGCAAGCCAGGATTGAAAAACGGAGAGAAATACGAGGGTTTTAAGGCCATTTACACCTTTGGGCTGGATGAACTCAAACTCAACACCACGCCTAAATATCTGATAGACCTGTCGGTAATCGAAGCGTTTCGCTCACAGGGCACCATCCGTGAATTTTACATCAAAACCACCAAAAAGTCCGGCCTGATTAGCGATGCGCTGTTTTTTGAACCTTCCGGCATAGCCATACATCCGCAAAACAACCATCTGTACGTAATTTCACATACCGCCAAACTTTTGCTGGTGCTTAACCGCGAAGGTGAGATTATACATATTCAAAGGCTGGATCCCAGCCTCTTTAATCAGCCCGAAGGCATTTGTTTTTCACCGGATGGCACTCTCTTTATATCCAACGAAGGTGGAAAGGGGCAGGGGAGTGTTTTGAAGTTTAAGGCTTTGTGAAAAACATGTATTTCCATAATCAGTTGGATGCTATACAATTTGGATTGATGACGGAGAAGTTGAGGTTTTGAAAAGTAAATTACACCCTATTTCGAATCACTACCCTTCACCAAATCTTCGTAACTTTGCCCACCTTAAATAAGACGAATAACCCAAGCATCCTCCCATGTTCACAGACGAATCCGGCCAACGGCCAACCCAGAAAATATTTACCGAAGTCCCACCAAAATACGACATCCTAAACCGCATCCTTACCCTGAATCTGGATGAAGGCTGGCGCCGAAAAACGGCCACCAAAGTATTGCAGAACAAGCCTGAGCGGGTGCTTGACCTCTGTTGTGGCACGGCGGACCTTACCATGCATATTGCGAAGGATGCGCCGGAAACTGCTGAACTTTACGGACTGGATTTCAGCCATACCATGCTGGAACGTGCCAAAGAAAAAGTGGCTATTTTTGGTGAAGGAAGGGTAAAGCTGATTCAGGGTGATGCCGGGAATATGCCCTTTGAGGACAATTTCTTCGATTCTATTGGCATTTCATTTGGTTTTAGGAATCTTACTTTTGAAAATCCCGATGCGCAACTTCACATCAGCGAAGTATTGCGCGTGCTAAAACCCGGCGGGCGCTTTGTGATTGTGGAAACCAGTCAGCCCAAGAATAAGACTATTCGCAGCCTTTACCATTTTTATCAGAAATTTTTCACAGCTCCGCTAGGTGGCCTGATTTCTGGCAACCGCGAAGCATATAATTACCTGGCTTATTCAGCCAATCATTATTATTCTATTCCGGAAATTTCAAAAGTGTTACTGGATGCAGGCTTCTCAAAAGTGGAAGGTTTTCCACTGATGATGGGAGCAACAGCGATTGTGGTAGCGGAGAAGTAAGAGACAAAGGGACAAAGGGACAAGGGGACCTGGAGACAAGGGGACATTGAGTGACTGAGTAGCTCAGAGATTCAGAGGCTATGAGACTGAGCGACTGAGCGACCGAAGGGGCTTTATTAATTAAAGGACCTGTTTTTCTGTATTCCTTCCCGATCGGACTTGACACAAACTTGTGCGGAATTGGTACAGCATTATTAAACGGCATTTAATCTTCACTTAAACCTTATTAAAACTCCTCTTTGGGTGGCAAAGGTCAGATAATGGCATTTTCATAAGATATATATTCATAAATAGATTTATAGCTAATGATTTCATTTTCAAAGCATTTATATAATACCGAAAATTAGTTTTAATTATTTTCACCCTTTTTGATGGAATACCGTATTTCCTTTTTGATTTTTCTGGATTAATGGATAGGTTTGTTGTGCTAATTAATATTAGCAGATCAGGCATAAACATTTATTTGAGCAGTTAGGTTTTACAAATTTCAGCTAAAATAAAATTAAAATTACACCTATGAAAACAGACATCCGAAAAGCAGGCTTAATTTTATCTTTGATTTTGTTCATTACCCATTCGGGTTTTACCCAACTTAATGGTTTTGAACTAACTCCTTCAGGAAATACAGAGGATTACATTAAATACATTAGAAAGTGGGTGAGTGTAAATGAGACAGATTATTATACAGGGTATTTGACTTTATCTGCTTTCAAAAACGTTACAAACAATGCTTATTTTAATAACGATTCCCCATTCCAGAAGTTGCAGATTCAAGGCGGAAATATTTTATTATGTAGTGCAAATGGACCAGGTGCAATAACTGACATCAATCCTACCTCAAGAAATGGGGCAATATTATTTTCAGATTGGGCTAGCGATAATAACAACTACAAACACGGCAAATGGGGGATCGAATACGATAACCAGTATAGTTCGGGAGGTTTAAATATCTTTAAACCAGTTTCAAGCCTGACTTCATCGAGGGTTAACTATAACATATTTATTCGGAATGACGGCAATGTCGGCATTGGCAGTGGCGATCCGGTTGCTAAGCTTCAGGTAAAAGACGGCGATATCTATATTGAAGACATCAACCGTGGCATTATTATGAAATCGCCCGATGGCAATTGCTGGCGTGGTGTGCTCAACAACCAGGGACAACTTGAATTTGTATTATTGCCTGATTGCGTAACCGTTTCCGCTTCATCGCAGGAACTGGATGAAAAACCTGGCTTTAACATTGTCCCAAATCCAGCCTCCGGAAGTCTTCAAATCCGCTGTACCACGGAAGATATGACTACGTTTACCTCTTTCAAAATGCTGGATTCATCGGGCAAAGAGGTAAAAGCGGGTACCCTGAATCAAACTTCCGTTCAGCTTGATATCCAAAATCTGAGTGCTGGCATTTACTTCCTGCAATTTTATGGGAAAGTGGCTTTTTGGACGGAGAAGGTGGTGATACAGTAAATAATGCAGCATTAACTATCTCAGGTATTATAAAATTTTAAAGATTAAGCCCATGAAAACACAAATTCTAAAAACAACCTTGATTCTTGCTTTCGCTATGTTAGCTGCCCTAAATGGTTTTGCCCAAGTCAACGGTTTTATACTCACACCTTCAGGCGATACAGATCCATTCATGAAATTTGTACCTAAGATTCAGTCTAACAATGGCACAAATTACGTAACTGGATATCTTTCACTGTCAGCTTTTCAAGTTCAGTTAGGAAATTACTTTGACCCGGGAACGCCGGTGCAAAAACTTCAAATGCAGGGAGGCAATATTATTTTATATCAAAGTTTTAGTTCAAACTATGCCCCTGATTTTAATCCTACTTCACGAAACGGAGCTATACTTTTTTCTGACAATATCAGCAACACCTATAAACATGGTAAATGGGGAATTGAATATGAAAGCCAAAATAGCACCGGAGGACTCAATTTTTTCAATCCACAATCGCAACTTACCTCCAGCCGGATAGACTTTAACCTGTTTCTTAGCAATAATGGAAATGTCGGAATTGGCAGTGGCGAACCGGTTGCAAAGTTTCAGGTAAAGGATGGAGATATATTTATTGAAGACATCAACCGTGGCATTATTATGAAATCGCCTGATGGCAACTGCTGGCGTGGTGTGCTCAACAATCAGGGACAACTTGAATTTGTATTATTGCCTGATTGCGTAACCGTTTCTGCTTCATCGCAAGTCGGGGACCCAAAACCCGGTTTTAGCATTGTCCCAAATCCAGCCTCAGGAAGTCTTCAAATCCGCTGTACCACGGAAGATATGATTACGTTTACCTCTTTCAAAATGCTGGATTCATCGGGCAAAGAGGTAAAAGCGGGTACCCTGAATCAAACTTCCGTTCAGCTTGACATTCAAAGCCTGAGTTCTGGCATGTATCTCCTGGTTTTTTCTGGCGAAGATGCTTTTTGGACAGAGAAGGTGGTGGTGCAATAAATCATTTGCTAATTCCATCTCAATTATTGATTAACAAAAAAGTTGAAAAAAGCCAGTGTTGATCAATAATGTCCTTTCATGGAGAGAATAATAATTTTATTGTCAAATACTTCGTACAAAATACGATGTTCTTTATTAATCCTGCGGGACCAACAACCAGTTAGATTGCATTTTAATGCTTCAGGCTTGCCAATACCTTTGTAAGGGCTTTGCTTTATAGCTTCTATCAGAGAGCGTATTTTCCTTAGAATATTGTCGTTCCTGGATTTTTTCCAAAAGTCCAAATCTTCTATGGCCTGCAAGGTAAATTCTATTTCCATATGTCATCCAGGTCAATTTTTACGGTTTGGCCTTCAGCAGCCTGTTTGCGGCTTTTTTCAATTTTTGCCACAAAATCAGGGTCATAGGATGAGCCTTTGGCAACCTCGAATTTAATCTTCAAGGCTTCGAAAAAAGCCTTTATGATGTTCATTTCCTCTGCATTTGCAGGGTGTACTATTATTGGTTGTGTTTTCATGAGAGACTTCTGAAAAAAATAACACCGTTCTACCACAAAATTAGCAATTAATCCATGAATTCACACGAAATTATTTCTATAACGCGAAAGCGACATTCGGTTTATTTCGGGGTGGGAAATGCTCGTAATCCTGGATTCCAATGTTATGGCTTATATTAGGATTATGGAATTATTCAATATTTATTGAAAAAAGCTCCCCGGTGAGGGGAGCTTTTTGTGCATTATAGCAAGGTTTGCCATTTTAAATGGCTGTTGTTATCTACCTTAGTTCAAAGCTGGTTTGACCAATCTCAAAATCATCGGCATAAACCGAAACAACATAAACACCCTCAGGTAAATTTTCTTTGGTGGAACGGTTGATCCAGTATGAACATACGTCCATGGCGAGGTTCTGGTAATTTACCGTGGAGCGCATGGTATATTGTAAAATCTCACCCTTGTAGCTAAATGAATAGTCATCGCCTTTGCCTTGTGAAAGAATCAATTTATCGGGGCGGGCAATGCGAATATATACATTTTTGGCTCCGGCAGACAGCAGGGGATTCTCACCCAACGTAAAACAAACCTTGACTTTTTCAACCCTTTTGGCTTTATCCGTAGCTCTTTCCTTATCGCCGCTTCCCCTTACGCCGGCAGCAGTGATTTTATAGGCTTTAAGTACGGCCGCCATACTCACTTTTTCGGAGAGTGCTTCCTTGTCTTTTTGGAGGGTGCTGGTCTTCTGTTGTTCCTTTTGATAACTTGAACGTATTTCCTGGTTTTCCTCTTTAAGTTCCTTATTCACCGTGTAAAGCGAATCTATCTGTTTGAGGTAACCCTGTGATATGAAACGCAGCTTTTCTAACTTTTTCTTAACCTTGTAAAATTCATATTGGGTATCTAGCAATTTTCTGATTTCAATGGCATTGGCCTGAATAATACTGTCTTTTGCTGCAAGTGAATCAGAAAAAGTCCCATATTCGAGTTTAATGTTGTTGTGCTCGGCAATGAGTGAGTCCAGTTCATGCTGCTGTTCAACGCGTTGCATTTCTTTTTCTTCGAGCAAACCACCCAACCGTGAGCGGGTTGATAAATATAACCATGCAAGCAGGGCAAGAGCCGCGATGAGAAATACAATCAGGATCCAGGCTTTATTCTGGCTCTTTTTGTTCACATTCATGTCATTCATATTTTCCATAGTAATTTTACATTTTAATACCTTTTTTTGGCTCAATATTTACACTTCAACAATGAGGCATAAATCACTACAAAATTACTGAATTTTCGGCTTGTGGCACATTTATTTTTTTACGGGATTATGCAAAAAAGAAGGACTGCAATTTGTTTTGCAATCCCCCTTTTTTAGTAACAAATGGTATTCAAATTAATGACCTTCACCCTGATATTTGAATTTATCACCGGTTTTTTCAAGGATCATTTCATAATAGGTTTCATCATATCCCGGAAACTTCACTTTCGGGTTCTGATTGTTGCCGTCTTTCTCTTTAACATTCCCATCCAGGTATTTGGCAAACAGGAAACGGTATAATTCTTTCCAGCGCATCACGGTGCTGTTCCCCTGGTTAACTGAATATTCTGTCAGGAACTGACGGGCCTTGTCGGGACTGGCATTGTAAAGTTCAACAGCCGCTTTATCTACCACATCGGTGTAAGAAACAAACTTGCCTTCCAGGGCAGATTGTACTTTCTGAATGTCAACAATCATGTCCTTATAACGGGTGTAAGCAAGGTTTGAAACCTGGTTAAACACCCAAAAGGCGGCATTGTCAGAAAACTCCATGATGTTACCATTTCCAACAGCATAGGTTTCAGGTATCTCGGTGATTCCGCAATACATAGGAACGTAAACGGTGCTGTAAGTATCGTCAACACTGAACCATAAGATTCCTCCGATTGGATCGGGATATTTTGAACGCGACTGGGTAACAAATGAAAAGCCGGTTTGCTGGGTGGAAATGGCGCGCTCGTTAAAATAAGTTTCACCATTTACCTTCCAGGTCATTGGCCTCCAACGGACGATATTCTGGTAAGGGCCGGCACCAATATCTTTGGTCATATCGAGGTCGGTGTTCTGATAATAATCGCGCATCATGCCCATTACATCCTGAACGCTCAGCTTTCTTTCGGGTTTAACCCAGAGTGGCATACGGTTTTTCAGATCATAACCTTTGGCATATTCGGTGTATTTGTCCATACCTGAGGCAACTTTATTGAAACCGGACCAAACCCTTGCCTCGCAGAAGCGGGCAGCACCAAAATCAACGGGGGCATATGTGTCAGAGAAACTGAAATCTTTATCTTCGCCGGTAAAATAGCCTTTCTCACGTGCGAAACTGATTACATCAGGTGCATATATACAGTTATCAGGATCATTGAGTGGGAAAGTGGTGATACGTGCCTGGTTGGCATGTCCCGAAATATAACCATCTGGAATACGCATGGCTACCCATACGGCACCTTTGCTGTAAACGGTGCTCACGCGGCCTTTTTTACCTTTTACTTCACGTGGAGAACCTTTGCCAATCATTTCAAGAATCCAGACTTCGTCTTTATCAGAAATGGAGAACGATTCGCCGGAACTGTAATAACCATATTCAGCTACCAGTTCGCCCATAATGCGGATGGCCTCGCGGGCTGTTTTTGCGCGTTGCAGGGTGAGGTACATGAGGCTTCCATAGTCAACAATCCCAGTGGTGTCAACCAGTTCGGGCTTACCGCCATAGGTAGTTTCGCCAATAGCAACCTGGTGCTCATTGATGTTACCAACCACAGAATACGTATGTTTTACCTGTTTGATTTTACCCAGCCATTTTCCGGTGTCCCATTCATATACGTCAATCATTGTGCCTTCGGGATAATCAGCGGCAGGCCGAAAATAGAGTTCACCATACAGCACGTGTGAGTCGGCAGCGTAGGTGATCATGGTTGAACCATCGGTTGTTGCACCTTTGGTTACTAAAAAATTGGTACAAGCCCATGCAGTGGATGTTGCAAACACCCAAAATGTGAGCAGAAGTAGTATTCCTGTTTTCTTCATGTTTTGATGATTTTGATATATGCTTAGTTTATTAGAATTCAATAACTTTTCAAAAACCAGTTTATTGTTTTTGATTTACTTTCGGACGGCCAAAATACAAAAAATCGGCGAATGGGTGATGGATGGTTGGAAGATTGTGAATTGCCTGCGGTAGAAGTAAGAGAATGGAATATTGGGGCGATTGTGGAATGCCTTCGTCAAGGATGGGAATAGGTGAAGTGCGAAGGGTAAAGGGCGAAGTGCCTCATTCGGTGGTTGAGCGAAGTCGAAACCATCCGAATTTAAGGTGGATGGCTAAGGAAGATTCTGGAGCGTCTGTGGCAGGATCAATGACTTTATTTAGAAGATGCCGTTTCATTTTGGTGGTTGAGCGATGGTTGGTGAGCGGAGCCGAACCAAGTCGAAACCATCCGAATAAGAGCTTCGAGGCCATCCTAGAAGACGAGACCATCTAATGATAAAGACTCCAAGCAGTTTCTGTTGCTTACATCAACTTTTGATAAAACTGCCACCACCTGTCTGGTATTTCATTGGTGCATGCAGTTTGATAATCGCTGTAGGTGCAGGGTACAACATAATGATTGGCGTATTTTTTTCGGTTATCGGTGCCGCAAATGACTTCCATCCACCAACGGTCGGTTTTGCGACTTTTTAGGAAAACAATCCCATCACTGAAATCAGCGGTTGGAACAATGTAGCGGATAAATTCGTCGGGATTGAGGGCGGGAATATCGCTTTTCCGCGAATTGAAGCCTTCAAAAACATACCATACCATTTGCGCCAGAAGATGCGCGGTCAAACCATTCCTGTCAAACGCCGGATTGAGTTCAAAAAATCCTATGGATGAAAGTTTGTCGCTCATTGCAGCATACCGGGCAAGCTGGCACGCCTGATCACCGGTAAATCCATTGGGGGAAGCATTGCTGTTGCCAGGCGCATCAGCGGCACGTATGGCCCCCATGTCGAAAGAAACCATATCTGCATTGCGCAGCAATGGCTCTGCTTCTTTCAAATCAGCGGTAAGGAATCCCAGGCGGTAGGAATCAAACAGCAGTTTCTTCATCAGGTCAAGTGCCGCCTGATCAATAAAATAGGTTTGAAAACCCAGATTGGTGTAATTAAACAGAAAATTGGGTTTCTGCATAATGATGCGGCTCAGGAAGGTCTGGGCGTTCAGTTGCTTCTGGGTTTCACCCAGGTCGAACATGGGATCAACCACGGCCATATTGATGATTTGTTCCAGCTTTTCGTAAGCCTTGTACATGGCAAAGGTCAAATCCTGACTTCCGCCGATGATTACGGGTAAAATGCGGTTGGAAACAAGATATTCAAGGGTGGATGTTAGCGCAAAATAGGTGTCTTCGATATTGAATCCCTGTCGGATATTGCCAAGATCAGCAATTTTGCAATTCCATGAACCCGGGAATAGTTTATACAGGTATTTTCTTACTTCATCCGGCGCATTGGCGCAACCGCTGTTGTTGATAGCGCCCCTGTCCTCCTTCACTCCAATGATGGCGATATCCATTTCGTGGGGTTCAGGAAAACCGGAATTTAACGTATGAACGATAATATTTTGTTGAATGCGCGGGTGTGAGCCCAATTCATGTTCAATAAGCAGCTCTTCGGGAACAGGATCAAAGTAGATGGCAATTTCCATGAAAATATATTTGTCGTTAGTCGGTTAGTCGTTAGTCGGTTAGTCGGTTAGTCGTTAGTCGGTTGGTCGTTAGTCGGTTAGTCGGTTAGTCGGTTAGCCGGTTAGTCGGTTAGTCGTTAGTCGGTTAGTCGATTAGTCGTTAGTCAGTTAGTCGGTTAGCCGATTAGTCGTTAGTCAGTTAGTCGGTTAGCCGGTTAGTCTTTAGGCTTTGGTGTCTCTCGTCTCCTCGTCTCCCGGTCTCCTTGTCACCCAGTCGCCCCTTCGCCCCCTCGCCAAAGTCGCCCCCTCGCCAAAGTTACCCAGTACTTCTCCTTGTCTCCCGGTCTCCTTGTCTCCTTGTCCTATTTTTTCTTAAACCTTCCCTTTCCTGTCGGTTTTGGGTTGGCATCAGCAGTTTTGGCAATTTCCAGACATTCCTCCAAAGTAATCGAAGCGGGATCTTTTCCCTTGGGAATTTTGTAATTCGATTTCCCTATGGCAAAATAAGGTCCGTAACGTCCGTTAAGCACCTGAACGTCTTCATTCTCAGGGAAAGATTTAATCAATCTTTCGGCTTCTTTCTTTCTTTTCTCTTCTATCAGTTCAATGGCGCGATCGGCATCAATGCTTGCAGGATCGTCGGTTTTGGCTAAAGAATAGAACGCAGATTTATGCTTTACATAAGGTCCAAACCTGCCGAGGGCTACGGTTAGATCAGCCTCTTCGTATTCACCGATATTTCTTGGGAAATCAAAAAGTCTCAGTGCTTCTTCGTATGAAAGGGTTTCAATACTCTGTCCTTTTTTAAGGCTGGCAAAACGGGGCTTTTCTTCATCTTCCGACTCCCCGATTTGCACCATTGGGCCAAACCGCCCAATCTTGACGTAAATGTTTTTGCCAGATTCCGGATCGGTACCGAGCAAACGCTCCCCTTTTACCTTCTCCGATTTCTCCATGGTTTCTTTTACCTGTTTGGCAAAAGGATGATAAAATTCCCGGATCATCTGGTTCCAGACTTTTTGCCCCTGGGCAATTTCATCAAATTCCTTTTCTACACTGGCGGTAAAATTGTAATCAAGGATGTTTTCAAAATACTGAACCAGGAAGCTGGTGACCAATGATCCTATATCGGTAGGGAACAGCTTCGACTTTTCCTGTCCGGTATTTTCTGTTTTAGCCAGCTCACTGATTTTGCTGCCCTTAAGTTTTATCTGATGATATTCGCGCTGCACACCCGGACGATCCTCTTTTATTACATACTCCCTTTTCTGGATGGTTGATATGGTAGGCGCATAGGTTGATGGACGACCAATACCAAGCTCTTCAAGCTTTTTAACCAAACTTGCCTCGGTATATCGTGGCGGTTGCTGCGAAAATTTCTGGGTAGCAAACATTTCCATGAGGTCAAGCACTTGCCCTTTTTTTAGTGGGGGCAACATTCCTTCGGTATCTTCATTGGATTCATCATCGGTTGATTCGAGATAAACCTTGAGGAAACCGTCAAATTTGATGACTTCGCCCCTGGCAATAAATTTTTCCTTTGCCGTGGAAATGGCAATGGTAACTGTGGTACGTTCAAGTTCGGCATCGCTCATTTGTGAAGCAAGCGTCCTTTTCCAGATCAGGTCGTACAAACGTTTCTGCGAAGCATCACCGGTGATTTCCCGGTGGTTCATATAAGTAGGCCTGATGGCTTCGTGTGCTTCCTGGGCGCCTTTGCTTTTGGTGGCGTATTGACGTGTTTTTACATAGTTTTCACCAAATGTGGAGGTGATTTCCTCTTTGGCCATATTAATGGCAAGGGTTGAGAGGTTCACCGAATCGGTACGCATGTAAGTGATTTTTCCGGCTTCGTATAGCTGTTGGGCAACCATCATCGTTTTGGAAACCGAAAAACCAAGTTTCCGGCTGGCCTCCTGCTGAAGGGTGGAAGTGGTAAACGGTGGTGCCGGTGATTTTTTGGCGGGTTTGGTTTCTACATCGGCAATGGAATACGTTGCTTCTATGCAGGTCTGCATAAACTTCAGTGCCTCGGGCTTTTCATCGAAACGCCGGTTGAGTTCTGCTGAAATTTTTGGTTTGCCCTCATCATCAGGGATGCTAAAAGTGGCCGTAACCCGGTAAGCATAAGTGCTGACAAAAGCCTTGATTTCTTCTTCCCTTTCAACAATCAGCCTCACAGCCACCGATTGAACGCGCCCGGCCGAAAGGGATGGTTTTACCTTACGCCACAAAACCGGGGAAATCTCAAAACCAACCAGGCGGTCGAGTACCCTGCGGGCTTGCTGTGCATCCACTAAATTTTTATCAATCCCGCGCGGATGGTTTATCGCCTCGTTGATGGCACTTTTGGTAATTTCATGAAAAACAATTCTTTTGGTCTTTTTATCATCCAGGCCAAGCGTTTCTGACAAATGCCACGAAATGGCCTCACCCTCCCGGTCTTCATCGGAAGCAAGCCAGACCATCTCAGCCTCAGAAGCCAGTTTTTTTAATTCTTTAATTATTTTGACTTTATCGGGCGAAACCTCATACTGTGGCGTAAAATCATGTTCGACATCCACACCAAGTTGCTTTTTGGACAAGTCCCTGATGTGACCGTAACTAGACTTAACAATAAAATCCTTGCCCAGGAAACCTTCGATGGTTTTGGCTTTGGCGGGGGACTCAACAATTACCAGATTTTTTACCATAATGCTTATTCTAATTTTTCGGAATTATATGTTTTTCAATGCTTTTGCTGTAAAAACGGGTGCAAAGTAACGCAATAAAAAAACAACCGCACCAAAAAAACGCAATTTTTATTTACAACAATTTAAGAATGAGGGGGTTCAAAAATGCTGTATTTTTGCAGCCCGCCACAGTTTGGCGAAAATGTGATTGGATGAATCTTGTTATAAATTTCCTGAACTTCCATTTGCAATTCTATCCTAAACTACCTCAATAGCTTTTAATCACGAATGAAATCATTGAAAATGAGCAACAAAAAAAAACTTTATATAGAAACTTACGGCTGCCAGATGAATTTTTCGGATACCCAGATTGTGGGTTCCATCATGGCCGATCATGACTTTGAAACCACCGAAAATATTGCGGAAGCCGACCTTATATTTGTTAATACCTGTTCCATACGTGACAATGCCGAAAAGCGGATACGCGCCAGACTCAGGGAATTTAACCGCTACAAAAAGCAAAAGCCGGGACTCATCATAGGCGTGCTTGGCTGCATGGCCGAAAGGTTAAAAGAGCAACTGATAGAGGAAGAAAAGATGGTGGATGTGATCGTGGGTCCTGACGCCTACCGCGACCTTCCCCGATTGCTAAATATTGCAGAATCGGGGCAGAAAGCAATCAATGTAATACTATCCGCCGATGAAACCTATGCCGAAATTGAACCTGTAAGGCTCGAAAGCAATGGGGTTTCAGCATTTATCTCCATTATGCGGGGGTGCGAAAATTTTTGCTCCTATTGTGTGGTGCCATACACCCGTGGCAAGGAGCGCAGCCGCGATCCGGAAACCATCGTGAACGAGGCAATAGGTTTATTCGACAAAGGCTACCGTGAAGTTACCCTGCTTGGCCAGAATGTGAATTCTTATCATAGTGAGTCAGGCCTTGACTTTCCCGGACTTATGGAAAAAGTTGCCTCCATCAGCCCGTTGCTTAGGGTCCGTTTTGCCACTTCGCACCCCAAAGACCTGTCGGATGAGTTGTTGAAGGTAATGGCCGCCTATCCCAATATCTGCAGGGCAATACATTTGCCGGTTCAATCGGGAAGCGATGCCATGCTAAAGCGCATGAATCGAAAATATACCCGCGAATGGTACCTTGGTCGCATCGGGGCCATTAAACATTATCTACCCGATTGTGGACTTTCAACCGACATTATTACCGGTTTTAGCAATGAAACCGAGGAAGACCATAAAGACACCCTGCAACTTATGGAGCAGGTGGGCTACGATTATGCTTTTATGTTTAAATATTCAGAAAGGCCCAATACCCTGGCAGCACGAAAATACGAGGACAATGTGCCGGAAGAAACCAAGGGAAGCAGATTGCAGGAAATTATCCGGCTTCAGCAAAAACTCTCGCTGGCAAGCAATAAAAAGGACATTGGAAAAACATTTGAAGTATTGGTTGAAAGTACTTCAAGGAAATCAGTCGAGGAACTGGCCGGAAGAAACAGCCAGAATAAAGTGGTGGTGTTTGCGAAAGGCAACTTTAAACCTGGTGATTATGTGAAGGTGAAAGTTACTTCATGCACAACGGCAACATTAAAGGGAGTAGTTGCGGATGAGATCGAAAATTGATAAACGGAGCAGTTGTTAATATGTTTTTGGTTAGTTTTGTATTGAATGTTAACCATTTAGCAGCATATCATGATGAAAGACTTCAGATGGGTTCAGGGATTTTTCGGGTTTCTGGGGTTTTTGGGCCTCGGACCATTAATACGGGGCGACTGGTCAGAAGCTCTTTGGGTACTCTGGTTTCTGTGGTTTGTTTATTTTTTTCCAAATAAAAAGGATAAAAAATAGTTTACATATAGCTTGAAACAATTAGATTCAAACCAGACATATGCAGATTCAAAGCGGGCTACAATTTATTCTTTTTACGCATTGAAGACTACACGGTTGATATATTTGATTGTTTCAGTTAAATTTTTCACACATCAATAACAAAAACTAATGTATTTTTGCCTTGTTTATTGAAATTGAGGTCTTCACCTTTACTCAATTTTTTACATTTGGCTCAAAAGTGTATTCATTATTTACATTCGTTTATTACAAAAACTAAGCTAATGCATCCCTTTTTTAAGTAAATCTTTATGAAAAAACTCTTATTGTTTATATTTACCCTGCTACTGCTGGGCTCCTGTGTTCCCTTAAAGAAAGTCAGGTATATACAGGATGCCGCATATGGCCAGCTTAGCGACACAACCATCTACCGCTCCCAGGCGCCTGATTATAAAATACAGCAGGGCGATCATTTGTACATTGATGTGAAAAACATTGATACAAAAAGCATGAACCCTTTTGAATCAAATTCAAATGTTGGCTACCAAACTTCAAATGAGGCGGGCGTATATCTCAACAGTTATCAGGTAAGCGATTCGGGCAGTATTGATTTTCCTTTGGTTGGGAAAGTTTTTGTTCAGGGTAAGACCATCTTTGAAATCCAGAATGAACTTCAGGATATTGTAAATGAGTTTTTTCAACTCACCACTGTAAGTATTAAACTAATCAACTTCAGAATCAGCCTTTTGGGTGAGGTGGCCCGACCGGGCACTTTCCTGGTTTACCAGGATAACCTCAATGTTTTTCAGGCCATCAGTTTGGGGGGGGACCTCACCAGCTTTGCCAACCGAAAAGAAGTTAAGGTGATACGAACTACAGTAGAAGGAACAAAAGTACATTCCATAAATCTTTTGAGTACAGAACTCCTTGACTCCCCGGCATACTACCTTCAACCTGGCGATATCCTTTATGTTGAACCCTTGTCGGGAAGGAACTTTGCTTTTACTGAATTTCCTTATGCCATTATTTTCTCAACAATTTCGACTACTTTGTTGATTCTTAACTTTATTAAATAAACGATAAAACGTGGAAAATTATATTAAAGAATTGGAACAGGAAGAAACCATTGATTTCAAGCAACTGTTCTTCAAATTTTATAAGTATTGGTATTTATTCATTATTACCATTTTTACGGCTTTAACCCTGGCCTTTTTGTTTAATAAATATACCGAGCCCATCTATAAGGTTACCACCACCGTAATGATCAAAGACGACAAATCGGGCTTTGACCCTCAAATGATGCTGGGATTGGGAAGCATGAAAGGGGCGCAAAACCTTGAAAATGAAATCGGCGTGCTTAAATCAAGGTCACTGGTTCACCGGGCGATTCAGGAACTTAATTTTAATGTTTCCTATTATCTGGAGGACAATTTCGTTACCCGCGAACTCTATACAAAATCCCCGATAACCATTGTGTTTGACACCGCTAACCCACAGCCTGCAGGATTGCGATTTAATGTAACGGTTTTGCCTGACAACAAATTTACCATAGCCACCGAAGGCGAATCAGCCAGCATTTACAGCTATTCACGACAAAGTGAAATTGAGGATCTGCCTGAAAACCTGAGCATAGACATTAAAAATAATTATAGCTTCGGACAAGAGATAAAAGGTGAATATTACAATTTCACCGTTTTGCTAAACTCCAATTATAATCCCAAGTCTCATCTCAATAAAAGATTTGTCTTTATTTTCAATAAAACAGCCGACCTTGTCAGGGAGTTTTCGGGATTCACCATTGAGCCAATTAACCGGGAATCCTCCATCGTGGAATTGTCTATGAAAAACCCCAATGCAGAAAAAGCCGCAGACTTTTTAAACATGCTCACAAGTGTATATCTGAGGCGCAGCCTTGAAAAGAAAAATCAAATTGCAACAAACACCATTAATTTTATTGATGCCCAGCTTCTTGGCATCACCGATTCACTACAAACTGCCGAATCCAACCTACAGCAATTCAGGACAAACAATGAGGTGATGAATTTTGATTTCCAGACCGAACAGGTTTTCACCATGATGAAAGAACTGGAAAACAAGAAAGCGGAGCTGATTGTAAAGAACAAATATTACGTTTATCTGAGAGACTATATCACGAAGAATGAAAAAGATATTGATGGCCTCACCGTACCTTCCTCCATGGGTATTGATGATCCCGTATTAGCTTCACTTATTAATGAACTCACCAAACTATATGCTGAAAAGGGAGAAGCTCTCATGACGGCCAGGGAGAAAAATCCTATTATTGCTTCATTTGACGATAGAATAAGGATCAACAAAAGAACACTGGAAGAGAATATTAAAAACATCATCAATACTTCCAATATTGCCATCAGGGACATTGACAACCGCATCAATCAATTGTCCTCCAAGATCAACCAGTTGCCCGGTACTCAGCGTGCTTTATTTGGCATTGAACGTAAATTTAAACTGAATGATGCCATTTATACCTTCCTTTTGGAAAAAAGATCGGAAGCTCAGATTACACGTGCTTCAAATATGTCAGATAATGAAGTAATTGACAATGCGGTTATAGATAAAATACAGCCGGTTTTCCCGAAAAAAACGCTCAATTATACCATTGCCTTATTGCTGGGGCTCGTTTTCCCGGTAGTATATGTTTTGAGCAAAGATTATCTGAACGATAAGCTTCAGGATAAAAAAGATATCGAGAAACTTACCTCTATTCCAATGGTTGGTCACATCACGCATAACAGCAAGGAAAGCAATATTGTGGTGGCCGAATATCCGAAATCATCCATTGCCGAATCGTTCCGTTTGGTGCGGACCAATCTGGGTTACTTTAATTCCGAAAAAGATACCCAGGTCATCCTGACAACTTCAACCATGCCCAGCGAAGGAAAAACCTTCATTTCCATCAACCTGGCTTCTATTTTTGCCCTGTATGGCAAGAAAACACTGTTAATGGGATACGATTTACGGAAGCCAAAAATCTATCAGGATTTTGGCCTGACAAACTCAGAAGGAATATCTTCCTTCCTGGTAAAAAAAGCCGGGCTTTCTGACATCATTCAAAAATCATCGCTCGACAACCTTGATGTTATTATGGCCGGCCCAATTCCTCCAAACCCGGCTGAGCTTATCGCCTCGAAACGCAACGAGGAGCTGATCTCACAACTCAGGGAAATATATGACTACATCATTCTTGATACACCACCGGTAGGGCTGGTTACCGACGCCTTTCTGCTGATGAAACATGCCGATGTAAATGTATTTGTTGTACGTCAGAATTATACCAACAAAAAAGTATTCGGGGCCATTATTTCGGACATCGAACAACGCAAGATCCCCAATATGACCATTTTAATGAACGACGTAAAAATGGATAAAAGTTCTTACGGAGGAGGTTATGGCTATGGATATGGTTATGGCTACGGTTACGGCTATGGTCATGGCTACGGCTATGGTTATTATACCGATGATCAGGAACCCGAAAAGAAAGGGGTTATTGACAATCTCTTTGGTCAATCATAAGCTTTCCTGCACTGCCTTTGCTCCATCCCGAAAGGGAATGAGGCATCCTGGGTTAATCAAAAAAATAGTGTTAGTTTTGCATACGCTTTCCGCTGGGCTTTGATTTTAAAGTAACACATTGCTGAACAGCGAGTTACGGGATTATTTCCGATACCAGATAAATCAATTTCTGCCATGAGTAAAAACTACAAGCTAACTCATCTGGAAGAGTTAGAATATGAATCCATTTATGTCATTCGTGAAGTCGCTGCCCAATTCGATCGGCCGGTGCTTTTGTTTTCGGGAGGAAAGGATTCTATTATAATGACCCACCTGGCCATGAAGGCCTTCTGGCCAGCCAAACTACCTTTTCCACTGCTACATATCGACACCGGCCATAACTTTGAGGAAACCATTGTTTACCGGGATAATATGGTAAAAAAACTGGGGGCTCAGCTTATTGTTGGCTCTGTTCAGGAAAGCATCAACAATGGCAGGGTGGTTGAGGAAAAAGGCCCGCTGGCAAGCCGGAATATACTTCAAACCACTACCCTACTCGATACCATCGAAAAGTACAAATTTGATGCAGCCATGGGCGGAGGACGCCGGGATGAAGAAAAAGCCCGCGCCAAAGAGCGCTTCTTTTCTCACAGGGATGAATTTGGCCAATGGGACCCTAAAAACCAGCGCCCGGAACTGTGGAACATCTTTAACGGGCGTAAAAACCCCGGCGAACATTTTAGGGTGTTCCCCATCAGCAACTGGACAGAAATGGATGTTTGGCAGTATATCCTGAAGGAAAATATTGAGTTGCCCGAAATTTACTTTACCCATCAACGCGAAGTATTTTGCCGCGACGGGGTTTGGCTCGCAAAAGCACCTTTTATGACCCTCAAAGACGACGAAAAGTTTGAAACAAAAACGGTACGTTGCCGGACCATTGGCGATATAAGTTGCACCGGGCTCACCCTTTCAACAGCCAATTCCCTGGAAGAGATTATTGATGAGATTGCTGCCACCCGCGTTACCGAAAGGGGCGGAAGAGCCGATGATCAGCGGTCGGAAGCAGCGATGGAAGATCGCAAAAAGGAAGGCTATTTCTAGATTTTTCGATTGTATATGCATGTTTCTGCATATGTTTTTTAATGACATTCTATCAACAAAGATTTGGTTATGAGTGATTTTTCAGCAAAAGGATATCTTGATATGGAGTTACTGCGCTTTTCCACCGCAGGCAGTGTTGATGATGGAAAAAGCACCTTGATTGGCCGCTTGCTTTACGATAGTAAATCCATTTTTGAAGACCAGCTTGAGGCCGTAAAGCGCGCCAGCATCCGCCGGGGTAATGAGCATGTGGACCTTGCCCTGCTTACCGATGGCCTGAGGGCTGAACGGGAACAGGGAATTACCATTGATGTTGCCTATCGCTATTTTGCCACCCCAAAACGCAAATTCATCATTGCTGACACTCCCGGGCACATTCAATATACCCGCAATATGGTAACCGGTGCATCCACCTCCAATGCTGCCATTATCCTGATTGATGCACGCAATGGCGTTACCGAACAAACCAGCAGGCATACCTACATCTCCAGTTTGCTGCAAATCCCCCATCTCATCGTCTGTATCAACAAAATGGACCTGGTGGAATTTAGTGAAGAAAGATTTCAGCAGATTAAGCAGGAATTTACCCTATTTGCCGAAAAGCTCGGTGTCAAAGATTTTACGTTTGTGCCCATCAGCGCATTATTGGGTGATAATGTTGTGGATTCATCCAAAAATATGCCCTGGTACAGCGGGGGAACGCTGAGGTATGTGCTTGAAACCCTGGAAATAGGGAACGACAATAACCTGGAGGATCCCCGTTTCCCTGTCCAGTATGTAATCCGGCCATTGTCTGATGAATTTCACGATTACCGTGGCTATGCCGGAAGGGTTGCCGGAGGGATTTTCAAACCCGGGGATGAAGTTGTGGCCCTGCCATCCATGCTTAAAACCCGCATTAAATCGATTGACCGCTACAATGGCCCCTGCGATGAAGCCTGGGCGCCCATGTCCGTAACCTTTACCCTTGAGGATGACATCGACCTGGGTCGCGGTGAAATGCTGGCCAAACCCGATAATATGCCCACATCAACCCAGGACGTGGAAATCATGATGTGCTGGATGAGCGAACAACCCATGCAAATCAACGGGAAATACGCTGTAAAGCATACCACCAGGGATGTTCGATGTGTCATTAAATCGGTAAATTACAAGGTAAATATAAATACCCTCGAACCTATTGGGGACGATAAAAGCGTGGGATTGAATGATATTGCAAGTGTATCCATCCGAACTACAAAACCGCTTTTTACAGATCCATACACCCAAAACCGCCGCACCGGCTCGCTCATCATCATTGATGAAGCAACCAATCGCACCGTTGGCGTGGGTATGGTTGTTTAATTCGGGAAAATTTGGTAAACAATCAGGATTTATTCATAAAATCCGGCACTAAAACTCATCGTGATAATAAAATGGATGCCATCGGCCAGTATAAACCTGAAAAATACGAGTATTAGCAGGGCTAAAGCCAGCAGCCATAACCCATGCCTATTTTGAACAGGGGCAAACCTGAAACTTCGCAATACCCGGGGACGCCACGTGCTGAAAGTTTTGGCCATCAGTGCAAACAGCATGGAAGCCAGGATAATGGTATCATATACTCCAATAAGCTCATGTTGCGGAATTTTACCAGGCTTTTTAAAAATCCAGAGAAATATGCTCCCAATAAGCCAGGGCAAAACATCAACGGATATTAAATTACCGAAACGTGTTAATGCTTTGGATTTTTCTGATGTAGGGTTATCTATGACAATTCCCGGTGCATAATAGCCGATCAAACCCATAAAAAACAGAAATACCAGGGATAATAAAATCTTGATAAAGATATTCATATACAACCAGTTGGCAACATAACCCATGCCATGGTTGGTAACTACCCCGCCAACAAAGGCGCCCAGGAAATGTGCCGCTCCATGGAATGCCGCCCAGTACAGAAAAAAACTTAAGCCCGGGGACAAAGATTTCCCAAAGGCAAGCATTCTGAAAAACAATAGGGATACCAGCGCACTAGCCAAAGGGCCAACAATGCTAATTATAATAATGTTGGATTCATTCCATAAATTGCTGGAGTTCCCAATGGGAAAATAGACCTCGTAATAATAAAGTACGGCATCAATCCCAAAAAAAGATGCTATGAAGATGGTTGAAAACTGATACAGAAAATAGACAAAAAGATAGGACAGGATAAACATCCCCAGGGAGTAAAAACTTGTCCTTAAGTTTAATCCACTCAGATCTGGTTTGACTTTTACCAAAAATGCCATAAGCACATTTCGCTTCGACCGTACCTTTTTCCCGGGGCGAGCAGGCGGCATCCCCAATGGAACATCCGGCACCGGTAAAGGCCTGATTTCAGGTTGGACCGGATATTCAAACGTAGAATTCAAATTCCGGTTGGCAACATTGGCAGGAAGGGTTGCCGGATCAAGTGCCCGAAAAGTTCCGCGCTTTGCATGGGACTTTTTAACGCTACCAAACCAGTTAAACCTGCTTCCCGGACTGCGCTTTCTGAAAAGCCTGTTGTACCACCTTCTCTTATTGCGTTTCATGCAACATTCAAAAAGTTAACTATTTTTGATAATAAAGAAGAGAGTAGTCGGATTATTTGCATAAAACGAATGTGCTTCGGCAGTGTTATCAAAACTTTTCGTCCAGCACAAAATCCATTTGTTTTCGTTGAAGATCAACCCGTTGTACCCGGATTTGAATGGGATTCCCCAATTTGAATTCACGGCCATGATGTTGACCAATTACCCGGTAATTGTCTTCATCAAGATAGTAAAAGTCGTCATCCATGTTTCTGAGTGAAACCATACCTTCGCACTTGCTGCCATCCAGTTCAACAAAAATACCGTACTTACTTACTCCTGAAATCAGGCCACTGAATGATTGGCCGATTTTATCCTGCAAATATTCCGCTTGTTTATATTTTATGGATGCCCTTTCGGCTTCAACGGCCTTGCGCTCCATTTCGGAACTATGCACACAGTATTCCTCATATTCATCCTTGCTTACCGAAGATTTCCCGGCAAGGTACCACTCCAAAAGGCGATGGACCATTAAATCGGGATAACGGCGAATGGGCGAAGTAAAATGGGTGTAGAACGGGAATGAAAGCCCGTAGTGCCCAACATTCTCAGTTGAATAAACAGCCTTCGACATGGTGCGGATGGCAATGGTTTCAATCATCGTCTTTTCGCCTTTGCCGGCAATCTGATCAAACAGGTGGTTGAATGAATTGGCCACACTCTTATGCGACCCCAGGTTTAATTTATAACCGAGTTTGCCCAAAAAATCAGAGAACTTTTGCAGTTTTTCGGGATTGGGTTCATCGTGTATCCTGTAAACAAAGGTTTTGGGCGGTTTAGGACCTTTTTTTTGCCCGATTTTTTCAGCCACTTTCCGGTTGGCAAGAAGCATAAAGTCCTCAATCAGCATATTGGCCTCTTTTTGTACCTTTACGTAAGTGTCGATGGGCTTGCCATTTTCGTCCAGGATAAATTTAACCTCTTCCGAATTGAAAGCGATGGATCCTTTCTTAAAACGCTCATCCCTCAGCTCAATGGCCAGGCGGTTCAAAACCAGCAATTCATCCTTAAAATCCCCTTCGCCACCTTCAATCATGGCCTGGACTTCCTCGTAATTGTAACGTCGGTCGCTGTTTATTATGGTCTTGCCAAACCATTCACTGCTCAATTTGGCCTGATCGTTCAAGGTGAAAACCGCCGAAAAGCAAAGTTTATCCTCATTCGGCCTGAGCGAGCAAACCATGTTCGAGAGTTTCTCGGGCAGCATAGGTATGGTCCTGTCAACCAGATAAATGGACGTTCCCCGATCATAGGCCTCACTGTCGAGAGCGGTATTGGGCGTTACATAATGCGAAACATCAGCAATGTGCACACCTACTTCCCATTCACCCGATTCGAGCTTTCGCAAGGAAAGTGCATCATCAAAATCCTTTGCATCAGCCGGATCGATGGTGCAGGTCCAGATTCCCCTGAAATCCCTTCGTTTATCAACTTCCTCTTCACTTACAACTTCCGGGATTTGATCGGCTTCTTTAAGGGTTTCGGGCCTAAATTGCAATGGAAATTCGAAAGAGGCAAGGATGGATTGCATCTCCACGTTGTTGTCGCCTGGCTTGCCAAGCACCTGAACAATCTCCCCAAAAGGATTTTTTGATCGTTCAGGCCAGTCGGTGATGCGTGCAATGGCCTTTTGTCCATGCACCGCCTTATTCATCGCCTCTTTAGGGATAAAAATATCTATAGGAATGGAAACGTCATCGGGAATAAGGAAGGCAAACTTGCCGGTAACCTGAACTGTGCCCACAAACTGTGAACGGCCCCGCTTGATGATTTCCACAATCTCACCTTCCACCTTCCGGCCTTTCCTCATCGGGAAAAGATGAACCTTAACGGTATCGCCGTTCAGGGCATGGCCAGTGTGGGCGGCGCCTATAAAAACATCTTCTTCCAAATCATCCACAGATACATAGGCCTTGCCGGTCTGCTTCATATCAACAAGACCTATAACAGTAGCGGTTAATATTCTATCGGCAATTAAATCAGGATTGTATTTATATTTTCCGCGATTTAATTCTATCACAGTTCCCTTGGCAGTCAGTTTTTCAAGGATGGATTTTACAACATCCTTGCTCACCTTATCCGAAATGCCAAGCAACTTTGCAACCTGCCTGAAATTGTAGGATTTAAAGGGGTTGGTCGAAAAAAAAGTTTCAACGGTATTGATAAATGGATCATTCCTGGAGGTGGATGAACTTTTTGCTGGTTTCTTTTTAGCCATTTTCTATATTTTTATGCAATAGTGTTCGATTAAAATTTGTCTATAATGATGAGATTCTTCCCGGAAAACAATGATTTTTAAGATGTAAAAGTAAGAATTATATGGGTTGTTGCCTTTTTCTATAACCCAAATCTTATATCTATTCAGTTAAACTGGAATTTTGTACCGTTTATTGAATTCCTATTCGATAATGACATCATAACCTTGCAACAATCCGGCAATCCCACCCAGTGAAAAGCGGGCTTTTTTAATTCGGTTGGTTTCAGGATGTATGGAATAATTGTAGGCGGTTCTGAAATCGGCTTTCAGCAGAATGGTGTTTCCAAAGGTTGCCCCTGCAAGGTCGCAGTTGTCAAACGTTGAACTGCTCAGATCACATTCGGTAAAATCCACCTCATGTAATTTGCAGTTTTTGAAGGTAGTACTCTTTATCTTACGCTGATAAAAGGAGGAATGGCTGAGGTTGCAGTTGTCGAACCACAGCGATATGCCAATGGGGTTGCAGGTTTCAAAATGCAAACCCAGCATTTTGCACTCCTTAAAACGGGCATTGCGCAGCGCGGCATTCCCCAGACTTACCATACTGAGGTTGCAGCCGGCAAACGTACAATCCACCATCTTGCAGTTGCTCAGGTTGGCATTGGAAAAATCACAGTTGAGGAACTTACATGCCTCGTATTCACCCCTGATAACAGGGTTTTGTGTAAAATCAATCTTGTCGAAGACCTTTTCAAAAAAATATCCCTGTTCCATTATTTCGTTAATTTTAATTTTCCTGTTATCATTCCCGTTACGCCCCAATGGTTAAAACTTTCTCCCTCGTCTTTTCCCTGATCAATCACCACTTCCAGCACGTGAGCGCCGGGCTTAAGGTTTTTGAGTGGAATGATGTCCGGCGGTGTCAATGTGCCCGGACACCAGTTGCTCCGGCTTAAATCGCTGGATGACAATCCATTGCCAAAATTACCCGAAGCCGGATTGGAAAAACGATACGTGGCGCAATCCGTCCGCCAGGGAATGGTGTTGAAAATGACTTTACCATCCACAAAAACCTGATTGAGCTTCGGATTGAACTCATCTCCCCCACCCCAGCCGCCATGGCCGGTGCTGGTGTACAAAAGTTGCAGATTGCTTACATTCTCAGGCAACTGAAATTCAACCCTAAGGGTATCATTATTGAAAAACCGACCATAATTCTGTCCACTCATTTCGAGGGTGTTGATGGTTGAAAACAAAGGCAGCATGTATCTTTGGCTGGTGTCCGCTTCTTCATCAAAATCAGGGTAAAAATCCAGTTCCAGACTTACCATGTGGCCGCCTTTGTCGTAATTTCCGATAAAAACACCCACCCAGATTTCCTGTGGTTTCGATGGAATCAACGAGGTAACCTCCTGTTTATAAACTACATCCCCGACCCAGGGATAATTGTTGATTTGCCGCTTATCGTTAAAGTGCCCGGCCCCAAACGAGGTAAAAAACCGCATCAGTTCAACCGGAGGTTGATAATTTCCTTCCTTGCGGATGCCCTGGTATTTATTTCCCTGATGATCGGTAAACACCGGAAGTTGATCCAATCCTTTCAGATAGGCATCCAACACAGTAATTCCTTCACTTTCCGGAATCATAAACACCGATCCGGTGCGGTCGTATGCATCGCCATTCGAGCGACAGTTGAGCTTCACAAAAACATTCCCGCTGCGGCACATTTCCGGTGTAAGCCTGACCTTTTTCAGGATAACCGAACCCAGTGAAAAGCGATAGGTGTGGTCGGCTTGCACTAAATCTTCATCAATAGCATCAATAGAAGGATCAAAATTCACCACCTCTTCCATGAAAACGGGCAAACGGGTAAACCTCGAATTGATTTTCAGCTCTTCAAATTCAGCCTCGGTAACCGGAGTGGCTTTATCGGCAGGATATTCCGGAAGTGTGAAATCGGTTAATTCCTGGATTGAAGTCGCCACAATCTCACGGTTTCCATTGATGACAATTTTCAACGCCAGCGCATCTTTCGCAGGCAAAAAATTACTATACGGCGAACCTTTGGCCGGGGCTTCGGTGGTGTACCAGACTTCAATTTTATTGGAAAAAGAAATGTAAGAAGCATACCGGCAAGAGTAACCTAATATTTCCGCGGTTTGATCCCCAGGGAGCGGCTCCGGCAATTCACTAAAAGGCAATACATTTTTATACAACTTGTTTTCAAATTGCATGATATTTACAATTTCATAATGCTTATAATCAATGAATTGCTGAATTTTATCCTGTGGCCGGGACAAATAAACGAGTTGATCATGATAAATCATGCTTAACCCGGTTTCGCTTTTGGTGCCATTTTCAATACGGTCGTATTTTACCTGATAAATGGGCTGGGCCTGAGCTGAGACAGGCAAATGAAAAATAATTAGCAAAATAATTAAAAAAGAGGAATGTTTCGTTGAGGGCATAAAAAGTGATTTAGTAAATTCAAAAAATCTGGTAAAAATTTTCCCACGCAATCCCCTTAGCTATCGGGATTGCGTGGTTTTACAGTTCACTGGCAAATCTACTAAAACCCTTGTTCACTTGTTACGAAATCCCCTCTTGATTTTCAGATTTCCTTATCTTTGCTCAAAACCACAACTATGGGAATGATTTCAATTGAAGGTATGGAGTTTTTCTCCTACCACGGCCATTTTAAGGAAGAACAAGTGATTGGCACCCGCTTTATTGTTGACCTTTTTGTCCAGGTGGATACCCGCCTGGCCGAAAAAAGTGACAAATTGCACGATACGGTAAACTACCTCGCGGTTTACGAAACCGTGAAAGCGGAAATGGCGCAGCAATCTCACCTGCTGGAGCATGTGGCCAACCGCATCCTGCTGGCAGTACATGAACAATATCCGGAAGTTACCGATGCCGAGGTGAAGATTTCAAAACTCAATCCGCCCTTAGGTGGTAAAATTGACCGGGTGTGTGTAACCCTTTCAAGTGAGGATATTTATGAGTGAATCCGCCAAACCAACCCCCAAAATCTGCCCACGCTGCGGCAAGGGTTTTGAATGTCTTCATGCCCCGGGCTGCTGGTGCTTTGATTATACAATTCCACCCGAAAACCTGGAAAAGTTGAAGCACGATTACGACAATTGCCTTTGTCCCGAGTGCCTGAAGGAATATACTATTTCGCCACTTTAGCCACAAAGGCACTAAGGCACAAGGTTACACAAAGGTTAATTAATAACACTTGTCTGCGAGGAGCCGAAGGCCTAACGCGTGCAAACGTATAAAATAACTTAGTGTATCTTAGAGCCTTAGTGCCTTAGTGGCATTCTCAACCCATTGAAAATCAATATTTTTACCTTCCCCCGTAAAAATTGCCTTGGATTACAGGAATTTTTGTAAATTTGCACCGCATTATTGGGTCTCGTGGCCGAGTGGCTAGGCAGAGGTCTGCAAAACCTTCCACAGCGGTTCGAATCCGCTCGAGACCTCAGATTTATTATCTACCCATCTGTTAAACAATCAGTTACAGATGGGTATTTTGTATTATTAAGTACTCATTTCAATTCCCCAATCCTGTAAATTAAACTCAGCTTCATCACCTGAAAAGTGGCCCGGGAGTCATTATTTGAAACATTTTTCAGGCCCATGTAATAATTATATTCGAGGCCAATACTGCCCATTTGGAACCCTATGCCCGCAATAGCGCCGGCGTCTGTTCTTTTGATGTAGTCAGAACCATGTCTTTCCCATGCATCGTAATGACCTGCATAGTCATTCCCATTTAAATCATAAGAATATTCAATATTACCGATCATTCCATAACCAAAATACAATCCTGCAAGCGCATATATGCTGATGTTTTCATACAGCCTGACTGAATATTTCCCGGTAACGGGGAGCTCAAGGTAATATAATGACGATTTGTGATACAATCGTTTCTGAATTGTTGTATCCCTTAAAATAAGTTCATAGGATTCCCCTCTATGTGAAACGATCAATCCTGCCTGAAGGGAAAAGTTTTCTTTTACAGGTATTTCTAAAAATACTCCTGCATGTGGACCTATTCCCGGCTTTATAATTTCCTGCTCAATCCTCCAATCATCAGGTAAGGGTTCAAACTTGAGTAATGATGAATTGATGCCTGCTATCGCGCTGATAGTTTGTCCGCAAAGTTGGTAGTTAAAAGCGGTTAGTGCAATTAGCGATAGAAGGTAGATTTTAAACTTCATGTGTATCTCTGTTTCTGGCAAATATAATGTTTTAAGCTCCACTCCTCTCCCGTTCGAAAAATATTCTTAGTTTGCAAGCAGTTTCATAATTTTTCATTCTGCCTGGTTGTTTGAATTTACATATCAGTTCGGCAGTTGTTTGGAATTTCAGCCAAATAAATCAGCCGACAAAAGTTCAGCATTCCTAACACCGCATATGCCTGTGCGGGAATAAGTTTAAAAATACTCAGGCTAAGAAAAAAACAAACCAATTGCTGCCGTTATGGAGCGCCCCAGGATTCTAGTGAAAAGTCAGCAACCTCGAGACCTCCCGGGAAGTTTAAGAAATAGTAACTTAAACTTCAAACATTACAAAATCAGGACTTTAACGGTCCTGATTTTTTTGTTTTAGAAGGAAAAATTCCATTGCTTTCCTGAAATGTTAACCAATTGTTAACCAATTTAACCATTGGTAAAATGAGCAAAAAATGCCTGTCACATGAGAATGCAATAAACCTTTGTATCCTAAGAAATTAGCAGGATATGCCAGCGCCCCTTCGCGCCTGACTAACCTGAATTGCATTTTATATTATAATCGGTCGGGCAGATCCCAACGCGTACAACTTATACATCTTTCCAATTTGTCATCTCCACTTTAAATTCCCCAATTCCCGGGCTGGTTTCTACAAAAGAGACGCAAGAACAGGCATTTTAGTGGTTAAACCTCCTCCATTTGGAAGATTTTTTGTAAATTGCTGCCTAAACAAACCTTTGTTAATTCATTTATAAATCTTTTACCATAAGAAACATAACTATGATTATTGACGCACATACACATATCAACAATTACCACGAAGACAGGGTAATATCACTCGAAGGCTGCCTGAATGAACTTACGGAAACCATGGCAATTAATAACGTTGATTATTCCCTTATCCTCACCTCCTACGTAGTGAATGAGCACAGGCCAGGCATTAAAAAAGTAGTAGAGGCCGTCCGCGACAGGAAAAACCTTGGGGTAATCGCTGGCATCAGCTTTCTGAATTACAAGGAGAGGGATTTGCGTGAACTGAGCGATTATCTCGAAGATGGCCTGATCAAAGGCCTGAAGCTTTATCCGGGCTATGAACCTTTTTATCCTTATGACAACCGACTTCAGGTGGTTTACGATCTGGCTATGGAATATGATGTACCCGTTATGTTCCACTCCGGCGATACCTATTCACCAAAAGGTCGGATACGCTTTTCGCATCCCATTCACATTGATGAAGTGGCGGTGGACAATCCTGAGATGAAGATTGTAATTTGCCATGTGGGAAACCCCTGGATAAAAGATTGCATGGAAGTGGTTTATAAAAACAAACATGTTTATACCGATTTCTCCGGCCTGGTATTGGGTGACTTTACCGAGCAGTTTGAAAAATATATGAAAAGCCAGTTGGAGGAAATGATACTGTATGCCGGAGAGCCCGAATATCTGCTGTATGGCACCGATTGGCCCATTTCTACCATGAAATCCTACCTTAACTTTATGAAACAACTGGACCTTCCGGAGGAAAAAAAGGAACTTATCCTCTGGAAAAACGCTGCAAAACTCTTTAAAATAGATGTTTCTAAATTGTAAGCCCGGCAATCAAAAATACACATGGTTTAAGCGGGATAATGACTCTTACCCGCCCCTCCACCTGCAATGAAAATACTGTAATTTCTCCTGTCGAAGCGCTTTTTTTGATGCCGGAAAAGAACGAAAGCATTTTGCCATTGATCATTTCCTGATGTTCATTCAAACCCCATGTTCATTTAAAATGAACAAGCCAAATTATTGAACAAATTCAGAAAAGAGATTGGAACAGATGGGTAAATGGTAACTGCAGAAGCCGATAAAACAGCGCACTAAACCCTCCAAAAGAAACTGCTTTCTCATTTTTTTCGCCACTAACGAATTACTTTTCCTCATTTTGCTGATTATAGCTGTATGATGTCGCATCAGAAACTAAAAACGGGCAAACTCATTTAAAGGAAAACCTTGCCATGAAGAAAATCGAAACCAATACTGCAATAACTTCCGAAGATACCCTTCCCCGGGAGAAAACCCCCTCCAGCTCGAAGAAAATCGGGACCATGCTCAAGCAGGCGCGCAAATCGAAGCGAATGACCCAGCAAGACCTCGCCAATGTGGTGCATAAAAAACGCACCTACATCTCGCGCGTGGAAAACGACGGCAGCAACATCACCCTGAAAACCCTTTACGATCTTGTGGAAAAAGGCCTCGGTGGAAGAGTTGATATCAACTTTAAAATTCAGTAATCAATTCCCTTTTGTGAACGACCGATAAACCCCGGCAATTGGCCTGAGCAGTTCCCGCGTTTTCCATCCGGAACTGCTTTTCGCGACATCATGGAAATCAGCCCCGAAATTCCTACTTTTGCCGGTGAATGGATATCATAACCCTATTTCTGCTCGCCTTTGGCCTCTCCTTCGATTCCTTCGCTGTTTCCATCAGCAGCGGGCTGATGCTTCCACGCATCCGCTTCGCCAAAGCCTGCATTATTGCCCTTTCCTTCGCTTTTTTTCAAGCGTTTATGCCGGTAATCGGCTGGCTGGCCGGACTTACCATCCGCGATCAGCTTGTGGCGGTTGACCATTGGATCGCCTTCGGACTGCTGGCCCTGCTGGGACTCAAAATGATTTACGAAAGCCTGAAACCCACAGAAAAGCGGAAACCCTTCAACCCCTTAAACCCCTGGATGCTGCTTACCCTTTCGTTGGCCACCAGCATTGATGCCCTGATTGTAGGCGTAAGTTTTGCCCTGCTCGAAACACCCGACACCCCTTTCTGGATGGCCATACTGCTGCCGGTAATCATCATTGGCGCCGTAACTTACATCCTTTCCATGCTCGGCATACTGTTTGGCAAAAAAGCCGGTGCCCACCTGGGTAAACGCATGGAATTGCTGGGCGGTTTGATACTGATTGGCATTGGGGTGAAGATTTTGGTGGAGCATTTGGGGTGAGGAAAGTTGGCACTTAGACTTACCTGATCAAAGTTTTAATTTTTATTGGGATGTTGGGAAAGTTTGTAAATTCGTGGGGAAATATGCACATTATTTAAAATATTTAGAGTGCTATGTAAACTTTTTGTGGTGTAAAGGTGTAGGTATTATTAAGATACCAATAAGCCTTAGAAAAGAACGAACAGCAGTAATTTTTTAGTGAGAAAAAAAATAAAATGAAGAACCGTCGCACAAAACAGCACATTTGCAAACCAACCGAGCCGACGAAAAACAAAAATTTGCAAAAGACTTGTATTTTTGCCATCACACTCACAGAACTTGACAATGATTGATAGCTCAAAGATCTCTGACATATTAAATAACTATCCAAGTGTCGAACTTCTCCGATTGAGAAATAGAGAAGCAATTATTGTTTTCTTGATAAATACATTTTCCACTCAACACGGGGCTATTACTTCTGAAAATATTCATATTCAACTAGCCGACTATTTAGATTTTATGAAAATTGAGAAGGATGAAGAAAATGAAATTGAAGTTTACGATACTTATGAAATAAAAGCTAAAAAATATATTCAAATCTGGACAAATAAGGGTTTTTTAACAAATTACCAAGACGAAAGAGGTGAAATATTCTATGAGCTTTCTTCGCATTCAAATAAAACGATCGACTGGCTCTCAAATCTTAAAAAGGAAGAGTATGTTGGTACTGAATCAAAATTTAAAAACATTTTTAATCAACTAAAGGAGCTTGTAGAATACTCGAATGATGATGCTGAAAAAAGAGTTCAATTACTCGAAGATAAGAAATTGGAAATTGAACAACAGATTCAACGAATAAAAATTGGCGAAGACGTAAAAGTATTTGAGGAGTATGAAATAGTTCCCCGATTCAATCAACTAAACCAATCTGCAAAGGAATTACTTTCCGATTTCAAGGAAGTAGAAGACAACTTCAAAGAAATTACAAAATCTATATACCAAAGACATGCGGATGAGAATCAAACCAAAAGTGATATTCTGGAATTTACTTTTGAAGCATTGGATGAACTAAAGGAAAGTCAACAGGGAAAAAGTTTTTATGCATTTTGGTCATTTCTCTTAAATCCAGAACTCCAATTAGAATGGGAAAATCTCACAAAAGAACTATACAATATATTAGATAGCAAAAGAATCGAAATTAATGATCTGTTCCTGAAAGGGATGAAAATGCATCTTTACAATTCAGGTCATAAGGTATATAAAGCCAATGATAAAATGGCGGAAAAGTTAAGTCGAATCATTCGGGAAAATGAAGCTTCAAAGTCAGAGATTACAAAAAGTACTATTCAGGAAATAAAAAAATCGTTAATAGATATTAGCAGAAAAAAGAAGAGACCTAATATTTCATTTGATCTTGAAACTGATTTAGCAATAAGTGTCCCTTTTGAAAGAAAATTGACTTTTGAGCAAGCGGAAGAACTAATTTATAATGAAAGACCAAAATTAGCTGAAGATGACATAATAAATTCCAACCATCTCAGCAGGTTGTTTTCTCAATCAAACATTGATAAGGATTTGCTGCGTAAAAGAATAAAAGAAGTTTTGAAAAATAAATCTCAGACAACAATCTCTGATATAATTGAAACCTATGGTGGAATTGAAAAAGGCTTGCCTGAATTATTTGGATACATTGGCATTGTTAAAGAATTTAAACATTCAATTAGCGAAGAAAAAACACAAATTATAGTATTTGATTTTGAAAATAAAAAGTCAATTCGGATTCCTGAAATAATTCTAACGAAATGAACAGTTTAGAGAAAAATATAAACCCATATTCAAAAGCAATTGTAAAATTGCTTAAAGGAACCGTTGAGAGAAATTCCAATTTATGGGATGATGTCATCCTTTATCAAATTGAAATTCAAGAATACATCAGTCAAATAGGATTAGAACTCATCGTAAAAAAAGATGAAGGTTTTGCGTTTGTTAAGCAATTTGAGGATAGCGAAGGGAATACACTTGGATTGATTATTCGGCGTCAAATTGGCTTTGAAACTTCGATTGTACTTGTTGTTCTCAGACAAAGTCTAGAGGAATTTGACAGTAATCCTACTCAAATTCATGTTAATGAAAAGTTTATTACAGACATCGAGATTAAGGATGAAGTAGAACTGTTTTTGCCCGATAAATTCAATAGAGTCAAATTCATGAAAGAACTGGACAGCTACATAAAAAAAATTGTTGATTTAGGTTATTTAAAGGAAGTCAGCAAAAAGGAGAATGAAACCAAATATCAGATTCACAGAATAATAAAAGAAAAAGTAACACTGGATATTTTACAGGAGTTTAATCTGAAATTACAAAGTTATGTTGAGTCTATTTAGTACAAGTTCGGACACTGCTGGTTTTAGACTTCAATATATGGAAGTTTATAATTGGGGAACTTTTCATGAGAAAATATTTAAAATAAATCCACAGGGAAATAATTCATTATTAACAGGTGCAAATGCTTCAGGGAAAAGTACATACATAGATGCTCTTCTAACATTGTTAGTTCCCATTAAGAAAGATAGGTTTTATAACCAATCATCTGGAAATGATAAAAAAGGAGATCGAACCGAGGAAACTTATGTTTGTGGTCATTATGGCAACATTCAACGCGAAGGAGAGTTAAGCACAACTACTCAGTCCCTTCGAGATAAAAGCACCTATTCGGTTATTTTGGCTTCATTTTCAAATACCGATCTGAAAACAATTACACTATTTCAAGTAAGGTGGTTTTCTAACGGCACATTAAATAGAGCGTTCGGTTTAGCTCATGTTCCTCTTGAAATTGAAAAGGATTTCAATCAATTCGACAATAAAGGAAATTGGAGAAAGAGGTTAGATAAGGTATACAATTCAACCACAAATAAGCGTAAAATAGAATTTTTTGAAGGACCAACTTCTTATGCAGAAAGAATTTCTAATCTTTTTGGGATGCGTTCAATAAAAGCGTTGAGTCTATTTAACCAAGTAGTTGGAGTAAAAGTTCTTGAAGACCTGGATGAATTCATTAGAACTAATATGCTTGAAGAACAAGATGCTGAGAGTGAGTTTATTCAGTTAAAGGAAAGTTTTTTAACTTTAATGGATGCAAAAACCAATATTGAGAAAGCCAAAGAGCAAATTTTGCAATTGACTCCGATAAATGAAATTGCTATTAAATTGAATGAAATTAAGTCCGAACTAAACCAATTAAATATTTCGAAAGAGGTTGCTGTATATTGGTTTGCAAAAAAAACAGTTGAGCTTTCAGAAATAGAATTATCAAGATGCGATGAACATTTTAAGGGATTAAATGGTGAGCTCGAAATATTAAGAGGTAAAGAAAATGACCTTAAAAATCAGGAAACGGATTTAACTGTTCAAATTAAATCTGATGAAGTAGGTAATCAAATTGAAAAGCTAAAAGCGGAAATTGGACGGTTAGAAAAAAGCAGAGACTTGCGAAAATCAAAACTTAATGAATACAACATTATCGCAAGAATAATAGAACTAAATATAAATCCCAGCGAAGAGACATTCAAGCAAAATCGAGAATTAGCAAGTTCAAAAAAAAACGAACTCAATGTTCAAATAAATATAGAAAATGAGAATTTAAGGCAAGCTATGAATAGCCGAGATTCCTTTAAAGAGAGCAAAGACTATTTAATAGAAACCATTCAAGCTTTGCAAAAAAATAAAAGCAATATTCCTATACGAGAAACTGAAATAAGAGAAGAAATACTACAATATGTCGGAGCAACCAAAGAAGAGATTCCGTTTATTGGAGAACTAATACGAATTAATGAAGGTGAAAACGAATGGGAACTTTCTTTGGAAAAGATACTTCACAATTTTGCATTAAGGTTAATTGTACCGGAAAAATACTACTTTAAAGTAAATGAATATGTAAATAAAACCAACTTAATAGGGCGAATTATCTATCAGAGATACCGTGAGTTTAACTCACTTGGCAATATGGCAATTAATAATTTTGCTCAAAATTCTTTAATAAACAAGTTGGTTTTTAAACCTAAAAATCCATATACAGATTGGTTGGAAGATGCGATAACGAATCAATATAATTATGCTTGTGTTAATGACTTGGTTGAATTTAACCGCTACGAAGAAAAGTCTGTCACAAAAGAAGGTTTAATAAAGTTTGTAAAAGGCAAACATGAGAAGGACGACAGACAGCGTATTTCGCGAAAAAAAAACTATGTACTAGGGTGGGATAATAAAGATAAAATTAAGTTGCTTCAAGCAGAATTCAGAGAGCTTCAGGAGAAAGAGAGCAATGCAATTCAAGAAATCCGTTCAATTGAACTTTTAATAAAAAATATTGATATTAAAAAAGAAGCCTTTTCAGACCTTTTCAAAATTTATACTAAATTCGATGATATCGATTGGCAATCCTATGCGAATGAAATACAAGATAAAGAAAAATTAAAATCAACCTTAGAGAGAACCAACGATAGAGTTCAGGCACTTCAAAAGCAACTTAAAGAGGTTCAGGAAAATCTCAAAAAGGTTTCAGAAGTAGAAATATTTAATAAGGGTCAAGAAATATTCAGTATAACGAAACGAATTGAGGATGTTAAAAAAGGACTTAATGAGAATAGTGGTTTATTAGCAAAAATTGACAGTGTTGATGTAGTTGATTTTGAGAAATCAAATAGCGAATTGCTAAAAGCTGATTATTCAAATATAAAGTTCTTGAAATCTGATTTTCAAAACTCTACAACAAATAAAATTTCTTGTCTTATTGGGTTAAGTCGAGAAAATGAGGATGAAGTAAAATTAAAGATTAATGCCTTTAAGCTTCCATTAGAAGATATAACAAACAGATTTAAAGACTGGCGTTCTGATGTCAGCCATTTACCTGACTCAACCCACTTGGAATTTATCATTGAGTATCAATTACTATTGAAACAATTAATTGAAGATAACTTACCGAAGTTTGAAAAAAAATTCAATGAATATTTACAAGAAACAATTACGAACAAGGTTGGGGATTTTAGAATGTTTTTTGAAAATTGGGCTTATTCAATTAAAGAGAACATCCGGCATTTGAATGATTCATTGAAAGAAATTGATTTTAGAAACAGCGATTTTAAGACCTATATACAGCTTGTTGCTCCAAATAGGATAAATGAAGAAGTTAAAGAGTTTAGAGCCTTGCTTAATAGTGCAATACCGAATATCCGAGAAATGGATGCAACCATTGACGGACGCAAAAATCATTTTAACAACCACATAGAGCCATTGATTTCAAAATTGGATAAAGAAAATTGGCGTAAAAAAGTTATGGAAGTCCGTTCCTGGTTCAATTATAAAGCAGAGGAATTCTATAAGGAAACCAACCAAAAATATAAAACCTATGAAAATATGGGTCAACTTTCCGGTGGTGAAAAAGCACAACTAACATATACAATTCTTGGTTCAGCAATTGCTTACCAATTTGGGCTTACAAAACAGGGTTTACAAAGCAACTCTTTTAGATTTATTGCAATTGATGAAGCATTTAAATCACAGGATGAAGATAAAGCGCGCTATTTGATTACCTTGTGTAAACAACTGCATTTGCAGTTGCTCGTTGTAACACCAAGTGATAACATCCACATTGTAGAAAATGACATTTCGTTTGTTCATTTTGTTGAAAGAAAGGAAGAAAAATATTCATGGCTTTATGATATGCCCATTGAACAATTCAAAGAAAAAAGAGCTAATTTCATTAATCAATGATTAGTCCGACCGAAATAAAAGTCAAAGCTGAGCGAAAGTATATTTCCTTTCTTCAATCGCTTATACAGGAAATTCCATTTTCAAGAATTGTTATCCGTGGAGACAAGAGCTATAGCAAATCTCTGTCAGAATTTGAGAAAGAAATTCTTGCTTTATTGAATCAATCAAAGGAGAAAAAAGGTTATGGTTTTACTATTGACTACCAAACGGTGAAAACAAAGTTAATTGGAACACAAAGTTTACCAGTAAGTATTTATTTCGATTCGGAAAAAGATTTTCTGAAATATTTAGGGAAAGAAAAGGAAATAGAGGCTTTTAGGCAAAATTCCAAGAAAATTTTATTAAGCTTTCCTGAGCTAAAGAATTGGATTATTCAAAACCCCGCTAAAATCATTCAATACCAAAGTAAATGGATAAGTATTCTAAATGTCTGTAGTTACTTCAAAAATACACCCAAACCTAATCTTTATATCAGAGAGCTACCAATAAGTGTCCATACAAAGTTTATAGAAAATAACCAAAGTATAATCAGGGACATATTAGAGGTTATCATTGCAGAATCCGCAAATATTCAAGAAAAGGATTTTGAAAAAAGATTTAATCTTAAATACAGGGAGCCACAAGTGCGCTTTAAAATACTTGACAAAGATATTAGTTATAATTACTTCTCAGGCATAGACGATATAGCAATTCCTATAAGCCAATTTGAAAAACTTAAATTACCTATTAATAATGTTATAGTTGTTGAGAATAAAACCACACTTTATACAACTTTAACACTCCCGAAGATGAAGAATTCGATTGCTATATTTGGAAGTGGTTATAGTGTTTTCAACTTAAAAGATACAAAATGGTTGAAGAATTTAGAGTTGATTTATTGGGGTGATATTGATGCACAAGGATTTGAAATATTATCGCAATTTAGAGGTTATTTCCCTAATACAAAAAGTATTTTAATGGACAAAGTAACCTTTGACAAGTTCTTTGAAAATGATCATGGGACTCCAACAAATCGCTCAACACAATTAAATCTAACGGAGGAGGAACAAATTTTATACGAACTATTAAAAACAAACAATTGGCGACTGGAACAAGAAAAAATTCCGTTTGATTATGTTAATCAGTATTTTGATAACTAAATGAGCCGTAATTTATAACAAAAAAACAATCAAGGTTCCCGCCTAAACTATCTCTCTTAAGGTTGAAATCATAGTATACTTCCCGTTTATAATAAAGGCATTCCATCATAAGGTAGTGAAAGCTTTCTTTGTTTTGTAAGGATGGTTGATATTGGTTTTTTGGCTAAAAACAGTAACTATTGCTGTTTTTTCATGCAGTCTATAAAGTCAAGCGGTGTATTTTTGATAAAAACCTATAGATTGCTTTGATCCACATTGTTAATAATTATTTCCCTATATTCGTGGCGAATTACGCACAACAGAAAATGAAAAAGGTGTTCTTCACAAAAAAGTATTTGCGAATTTTTGAAATATTATTTTTTGAATACCCCGCAAAACTATGTTTTGCTTACGCTAAAAAATAAAATACCACTTCCTTGAAGGATTTTAATATGTCGCCCTTCTGTCCTCTCTGTTTCTTAATTTGGATACATTTATTTATTAATAGAAATGAACAACGAAATCTTTTATAATATTAGCAAAATCATCGAAAGAGACAGTAAGGCTACAACATACAAGTATGCTCTTTTGCGTGGCATTATTGATATTATCTTGGACAATTCACCTTATATTTCTTTTGTTAAGAATAGAGTTCAAATACCGACTGGGTTGCTTATTGAAAAATGGTTATTGTATTATTACCCGATTTTACAATCGCAAACTTTAATACCTCAAATCAATGGTGAAACCAATCTTTCTTTTGGCTTACAATTTACTAAACTGATAAATAATTACGAAACTCGGGGAGGTTTTTCAGCATTTTACAATGACTTAAAAAATAAAGGAATCCCTAAAGACTTACAGATTGATTTCTTTGAGCTAGCTAAAAAACTTCGAGACACAATCACAAGAATGCCAATGAAATACCTTGGCCGTTCAATCAGTAATGATTTCTATTCCATTTTTAATTATGAAAACCAAACACTCAGAAGATCAGCTTACATTGATATTAAATGTTTAATTGATGATTTTGGAACATTTTCAATTCCATTTCAATACTATGAAGCCTTTAAAATATTAGGCAGTTTCATAAACGGTCAAGATTCTATTCTTTTCAAATGGGCGGAATTTTCAGTTAATGCATCGGGAAATAATCTTTCAATTGATAAAGTCATTAACGAAGTTTTAAAAGGACCAATTACAGAAAGAAATATTGCAGAATCTAAAAGAATTTATAGAGAAATTCTACAACGTGAAGGGAAAGTTTATTGTGTCTGGACAGGCAGAAATATTACAAACTATGACGTTGACCATTTGATTCCTTTCTCAGTTTGGAAAAACAATGATCTCTGGAATTTACTTCCTTCAGATTCGAAAACAAATAATCAAAAACGAGATAAGATTCCATCTCCTGAAATTATTGAACGACAAAAAAATCTTATTCTCGACTACTGGGAAATCATTTTTGAAAATCAAACAAATAGATTCCAAAAGGAAATTCAAGTCGCTCTTTTGGGCAATCATTCTTTTTCTACATGGAAGAATATAGGGATTTCACAACTACAAAATAGTTGTAAATACTTAATTGAAAATAGAGGTTTTGAAGAATGGAAAATTTAAAATCAAATCCCAATAGTCACCTTACTGCCAAAGAAAGAGATAACCTTTCCTTTCCAGCCAAAATTCTTTTGAACAAGAGTTCGTTAATTGGTGATGTTTTAGATTTTGGATGTGGTTTTGGTAAAGATGTAGAGCTTATAAAATCAAAGGGAATTAATATAGAGGGTTATGATAAACATTATTTTCCAGAATATCCCACAAAAAAATTTGACACTATAATTTGTTTTTATGTTTTAAATGTGCTTCTACCAGAGGAACAAGCAACTGTTTTAATGGAGTTATCACAACTTATTAAGCCCACAGGAAAAGTATATATAGCAGTAAGGAGAGATTTACAATTTGAAGGTTTTAGAACGCATAAACTTCATCAAAAGAAAACCTACCAGTGTAACGTAATTCTAAATTCAAAATCATTCTTTAGAAATGAAAATTGTGAGATTTACGAATATCAGCATTACAATCAACAAAAAAGACAGGGTAACTCAAATTGTCCATTTTGTAATCCTGATCCTGAAATAGAACTTATCGTTGAATCTGCCACTGCATTTGCCATTTATGATAAGTTTCCGGTCAATGATGGACACGCCTTAATCATTCCTAAAAGGCATTGTGCTGATTATTTTGAATTAACTTTTAGAGAACAATCTGCTTGTATATATATGGTTAACAAAGTTAAAGAGATTGTAACAAAATTATTTAATCCAGACGGATTCAATGTCGGAATTAATGTTGGAGAAAAAGCAGGTCAAACAGTTAATCACGTTCATATTCATCTAATTCCTCGTTACAATGAAGATGTAGAAGACCCTAGAGGTGGCGTAAGAGGTGTAATTCCAAATAAACAGAAGTATTAACTTTTGATTTTATAAAAAATCGGACCAAGTATGAATTTGGGATTATTGATTCAAAAAATTAAAAGAAATGAAAGAAAGAATTCTTTGGAATCGAGAAGAGCTCATACTTGCAATAAATCTTTATTGTAAGACTCCATTTGGCAAGCTGCATAAAAGCAATCTGGATGTAATTGCATTGGCTGGGTTGATTGGTCGCACGCCTTCAGCAGTTTCGTGGAAGCTGGTTAATTTTGCAAGTTTCGATCCAAGTTTACAAGCAAGAGGAATAAAAGGAGCGCAAAATACAAGCAAGCTTGACAAAAAAATTTGGGAGGAATTTTTTGACAATGTGGAGCAATTGGCTTTTGAAAGTGAGATGCTTCTTTATAAATTAAAACATGGAGAAATACCAGTTGAGGAAGGAGAATTTAAAGAAGGAAAAGATAAAGAGCGTACAGTAAAAACGAGGGTAAATCAATCGTTCTTTCGCTCAACATTACTGGCTTCATACAATAGCAAGTGCTGTATTACTGGGATTTCTAACACAGAGTTCCTCATTTCAAGCCATATTGTACCTTGGTCAGTTGATAGCAAGAATAGGTTAAATCCAAGAAATGGAATCCTGATAAATGCGCTACACGATAAAGCATTTGAATATGGGTACATTACAATAAGTACAGATTATAAAATCTTAGTTTGCAGTGAATTACTTAAATTAAAAGATGAAAATGCGGTAAATTACTTTCACAAACATCATAACCAAAGTATATTTCTCCCTTCAAGGTTTTTACCAGATATTGAATTTCTAAAATACCACAACAATGAAAGATTTAGGCATTAAACTTCATTTTTTGCATAGAGATGAAGGCAACTACAAAGAGTTTGGTTCTGAAATATTTACAAACAAGAATCAGTCAAAAATAACTGAACTCGAAATCAGGTTTAAATCTAAATTAATTGATTTTACGTTTTTTTATCCCGATGATTTTGGCGTAAAGGAATTCCACGTAAATCCATTCGAAGTTACAAGTGATTGGTATGAATTTGAGATGTTTGAAGAAATTGAGTTAACAAATTTGGATACTAAATCTCATAGGGACATCGAAAGTTTGATAAATTTGGATTAGTTTTGAATTGAATATGTATTATTTTCGTTGTGGCAGTAAGCAGCAGAAAGTGAAAAAGGTGCGCATTATTTCAGGTTTTGGGTGTTGGAGATGCCTCTTTTTAGGTAGAAAGGTTTACAATTAAACAAGTTGTGTTTCATACTAAAAAACGTCTATCGAATAATTTATTCACTTAATTAGTGAATTTATTTAGAAATTGTTGTATGTTTGTAAAAAAATGAATTAGTGGAAATTGAATTTGAAAAAGACTATTTGAGAGAGTTGTATGAGGTTGGAAAAACGAGTAATAAAAAGTATCGTTTCCAACCATCAGTGACAAAGCAATTTAAAAACACGATTGATAAATTGCGAAATGCTAATAGAATTGAGGATTTGCTTCCATTTAAAAGTTTAAACTATGAAAAACTAATTGGAGATAATAAGGGACTTGAATCTGTGAGAGTCAACCAACAATATCGGATTGAATTCTATAGCAAGATTACAGGAGATGAGCCCGACATTATTACAATTTGTTCAATAGTTGAGTTGAGTAATCATTACAAATAAAACAAGCAATGACAACAAAAAATATAATCCCATTTGAAGCTACGCATCCAGGAACAGTTATTTTGGATGAAATAAATGCCAGAAATATTTCCCAAAAAGAACTTGCTCATGAATTAGGCGTATTGCCAACTTTTTTGAATGAAATTTTAAAAGGTAAACGTGCTGTAACTGCTGATTTTGCAATCTTATTAGAAAAGTCTTTAGGGATTTCAGCTGATTATTGGATGAGATTTCAAAGTCAATATGATATTGATAAGGCAAGGCTGAAAGAGAAAAATGTCCGTAAAATTGAACTCATTGAAATATGGAACATAATTAAAGCGTATGTTCCAGTAAATCAATTGAAAAAATTAGGATACCTGATCGGTACGCTTGAAGAGGATATACTAAAAATCAAGGAAATTTATAAGGTAGACACAATTGAGAATCTTGTTAATACAGTAGCAGAACATAGAACACTTTCGTTTTATCGCAAATCAGATAAACTACAGATAAATCAAACGAATATGTTGGCATGGAGTAAAATTGCAGAATTTGAGTCGGGTAAAATTATGGTTGCAGAATTTGATACATCAAGAACTGAACAACTAAAAAATGAATTGCAAAATCTATTTTTCGAAAACTACAATGTAAAGGATAGAACAAGAGATTTGCTTGAAAATTTCGGAATCAAGTTGATCTATCTCGAAAAGTTTGATAAAACACCAATAGATGGATTTTCATTTTGGAGTGGAAATAACCCTGCAATTGCATTATCGGTCAGGCATAACAGAATTGATAATTATGCTTTTACCATTTTCCATGAAATTGGACACATTGACCTTCACTTGAAGGAGGATAAAGAACGACGTTTTGTTGATATTATTGGTTCAAAAGAGAAAGACCCTTTTGAATTACAAGCAGATGAATATGCTCAAAAATCTTTAATCTCAGACTCTCAATGGAACGAATTAGTAGAATTTTATACGCCATTAAATGACGATAAGATTTTTGAGTTTGGGGCGAAACATGGAATTAATCCGGCTATTATATTAGGACGAGCATGCTGGGAGATGAATTATTATGCAATAAAGTCAAAAATTGACAAAACATTGAACTAAAAAAGCACGAAAACACAATAAATAGTCATAAATAATGGCGGCGGCGTAGGTTTTTGAAGGTTTTGTACAAGCGCAAACTTTCGCTAAGTTTGACAGGAAGTTCACCCGTAAATTCGCCACATTTTACACCATCAACCGTTAAACAAATCCCTTTCTTCGTGTTATATTCATGAACTTTACCATGAATTTATTTGGTTTGGAGAAAACTTTAATTTTGGGAGATAGCTGATAATACCGCTCCAAACGCCAGCCCATAATCCAAAAACCCCCTCCGCGAAAATTAGCGTAATTCGCGGTTAATAAAAATCAAAAACTCAATAGCGTAATTCTGCATCTTCAGAATGCAAATAGTAGAAAGCTACCCGCATATTCGCAATCTTCTATCATCCAATTTAAACAATCTGAAATCCGAAATCTAAAATCCGAAATTACTTTATCTTTGCACCCTTAAATCAATTTCCCTCAGCATGAGCGACAACAAGAC
>SWCB01003661.1_pt1 | contig 70178 bp, 62 predicted proteins | sample 4692901 | NCBI WGS metagenome assembly SWCB01 (sample SAMN10267276, study PRJNA491770) | bioreactor metagenome | isolation source: DHS bioreactor inoculated with subseafloor sediment | place: Japan: off Shimokita Peninsula | collected 2006-08 | reverse complement strand
TTTTTTTCTGCGTAAGTTGAAGCTCCAAAAAGAACATCTGCGCTTTCAGTTGTTTTACTTTTGTTTGAGGAACTAACAATTAATAAATCCAATTTAGAAATTGCTTCATGTAAATTTTCATCTGCTTCTGTTAAGTCATCTTCAATAATAAAAACTGCTTTTATTTTTTTAGATTTTATTCCGCTAATTATTTCATTGATTGAAGCTCCGCTTGAATTTCCTAAAATTAGCTTAGCTCCCAAAGAATTAGGAGTTTTATCTTCTCTAATCAAAATATCATCTTGATCACCTGGAACAATGTGTCTAATGAAATCGATATTCTGAACGCCAAAACTCTTTGCTAATTGTGTAAAAGCAAAATTATCTTCACAAGCTGCTTTCGCTGAAGCAATAAAAGCAATTTCATTTCCTTTAAAGGATTTTAATCTGAAATAGGTTTCTTTTGCAGCTTCTTCCCAACAAACTTGCTGCATTGCGCCGTCTTTATTTACAAAAGCACCTTCAATTCTTGTATCAGAATTAATATGTTTAAAAGTATTTAATCTTCCGTTATCACACATCCAGCTTTCGTTAACTGCTTCATTATCTCTAGGAACTAATCGTAAAACTTGATTATTTCTTACGCCAATTTCAATATTACACCCTCTTGAACAGCCTACACAAACGGAATTTGTATGAGACATATCCCAAACTCTAGATTTGAATCTAAAATCTTGACTAGTTAGTGCGCCAACAGGACAAATGTCAACAGTATTTAATGTGTAAGGATTATCGAAAGGTTCTCCAGGATAAGTATTGATTGTTACTCTATCACCACGTTTTACAAAAGTAAGTTGATTTTCTTTTGCTATTTCGTCTGAAAATCTGATGCATCTTGAACAAGAAATACATCTTTCGCCATCAAACATAATTCTAGGTCCAAGTTCAACACGCTTATCTTTGTGACCTTTCTCTTCAACAAATCTACTTTCACCAACGCTATGATTAAAAGCATAATCTTGAAGTTTACATTCACCGGCTTCATCACAAATTGGACAATCTAAAGGATGGTTTATCAAAATAAATTCCATTACGGCATGACGCGCATCCAAGGTTTTTTCTGATTTAGTATGAACAACCATTCCGTCGGCTGCAATAGTAGAGCAAGCGATTGCAAGTTTTGGCATTTTTTCAATTTCTACCAAACAAACTCTACAGTTTCCGGAAATTGATAATTTTGGATGCCAGCAAAAATGTGGTATTTCAATTCCGTTATTTTTTGCGGCTTCTATAACTGTTTGACCTTGATTGAATTCAAATTCATTTCCGTCAATGGTAATTTTCGGCATAACCTTTCCTTCGTTTTATGCTGCGCTATGCAGCAGCAAATTTTTTGAACTTATTATTGCTTTTGAAAATTTCGATTCATCAAATAATTCGTTAGAAATTTCTAATATTCTTTCTTTGCTAATTAAATCAATTTCTTTAATTGTTTCTTCTACTGATTTTATTTTTCCAAAATATATAAAAGATTGAGCAATCCTCAACATTCTATTTGTTGTACTTTCAAGACTCATCAAAATTGAGCCCTTTAAATATTCTTTTGCACGCTTTAGTTCTTTATCAGATACTTTTTTGTTTTTTAATTTATTTAATTCAGCAAAAATAAGACTTTGTGCTTTCTCAACATTTCTATCATTTGTAGAATAATAAACTCCAAATGTTGAGACATCGTAAAAAGAATTTAGAAATGAATTTATTTGATAAGCTATTCCATTTCTTTCTCTAACAGATTGAAACAATCTAGATGAACTTCCTTCACCTAAAATTTGGCCAAGAACACTTAATTCTGTTCTTCTTTTGCTATTGTAACCAAATGTTTTTTTTCCCATAATTACATGAGCTTGCTGAATTTCTTTAAAAACAAAAACATCTTTAATTACTTCTTTTTTAATTGACGCTCTTTTCTTTTTTGTAATTCCCAAATCTTTAACAATATACTTATCAGCCAGTTTTAACAATGCTTGATGATCTAAAGCACCGGAGGCCACTATATATAAATTATTGAAACCATAATTATCCTTTACGAAACTGAATAAATCGTTTCTTGAAAAATTATTCAGATTTTTTTCGTTTCCGATAATTGGATAGGAAAGAGAATTTCCTTTAAATATGCTTGTTTCAAATTTGTCAAAAATTAATTCTTCCGGTGAGTCTTCAATATCATACAATTCATCGATTACAACTTTGGATTCTTTTTTAATTTCATTTTCTTTGAATAAAGAATTCTGGATCATATCCGATAAAACAGAAAAAGTTTTTTCAAGATGCGGTTCTAAACCTCTTCCATAAAAGCAGGTATGTTCTTTGGATGTAAACGCATTCAAATATCCACCTAAAGATTCAATTTCATCTGAAAGCCTTTTTGCACTTCTCTTTTCAGTTCCTTTAAAAAACATGTGTTCTAAAAAATGGCTTATACCATTATTTTTAGAAGCTTCATCTCTTGAGCCAACATCAAACCAAAAACCTAATGAAAAAGATTTTACGTAAGGAATATTTTCGGATATTACTCTAACGCCGCTGCTTAATTCTGTTATTTTTATTTTATTCAATCTGGGTGTACTTTCAAACTTTTTAAATTAAGCATTCAATATAGACAAATGGTAAAATCTAATCAAGAAAATGTAACCTAGATGGAATGAAAGGCAGAAACAAAATTTGAAGGGAATAACGAACTTTGGTTTGATAAAATCAAAATTATAAAAAGTAAATATTTTAGTTTGAGTTACTAATAACGCGAGTTAGTTTAGCATAGTTAAATCTCTGAAAACTGAGACTTGGGAAACGGAATAAACTAACTTTTCACTTAACTAAATTTGGTTTTATAATTTTATATTCACCCGGTAAAATTCCATCAATCGTAAAATCACCAATAGAGCAGCGAATTAAGCGTAAAGTTGGAAAGCCTATTGCGGCAGTCATTTTTCTTACTTGTCTATTTCTCCCTTCCTTAATTTTTAACTCAATCCATGTTGTTGGAATATTTTTCCTTTCGCGAATCGGTGGAATTCTTTCCCAAATTTTTGGTTCTGAAATTTGTATTGCTTTTGCCGGTTTTGTTTTTTCTCCTTTTATTATAATTCCTTTTTCTAAACTACATAAAGCAGATTGGTCAATTTTGCCTTCAACTTGTACCCAATATGTTTTTGGTAGTTTATGTTTTGGATCAGATAATAGATTTTGGATTTTACCATTATCAGTCAATACTAATAAGCCTTCGCTATCAAAATCTAATCTTCCTGCCGGATAAAAATTTGGGATTTTTATAAAATCTGCTAAAGTTTTCCTTCCTTCTTCATCAGTAAATTGAGAAAGGACTTGGAATGGTTTATTAAATAAAATTAGTTGGTTCACTTTTTATAAATCAACTTTTATTTTCATAACTACTTTTTTAACCTCTTCTTCTTTATCGAAAATAATTCCGGGCATATGAATATCGTGAGGGAAAAATATTGCAAACATTTTTTCTTTCAAGCTAATTAAATCATATTCAGTTTTGAAAAACATTACATCATTTTCCTCTGAATATTCTTCACTTGGAATTTGATTTTCTAGTTCGGCAATTCCAATTCTTTCATTTCCAGAAATCATCAATTGAATATCAATATACTTTTTATGTGCTTCTAATTTACAATCCGATGCATGTTTAGTTTTATAATTGTTTACAATTACAAATATATTTTCACCTTCAATTTCATACTTACCGGATTCATAATTTGAATAATCGTTTTTCAAAAAACTCTCAATCCCCTTTTGCAGATTGGGAGATATTGATTTGTAAATTTTAATATTATTAAATAAATCAAGTATCATATTTCTCACGTATTTTTCAATTCAATATAAATATTTTTATTCTCATATTTATTTCTCAGCCAGCAAAGATGAATGGAATCTTTGAAAATTGAGAAAAAGAGCATTTTTTATTACCTTTGTAATAATTACAATTTAGAGGCACTTATCTTTTATCGCAAACTAAAAGATTATTTTAAAATTCTAGCTAACAAAATTTTCCCAATCTTCTTATTTGAAGAAACATATTTATCATTCGAATTCAACTGATTTTCTTTTCATAATAAATTTTAAAACGATATATACGGAGGTTCTATGTTATCGATCAATAGATTTGATTCTTATGAGCATTTAAATAAAAAATTTTCAAAAAGCCAAATAATTGATTTTCTCTTTATTCACCTTGATAAGTTTGGCGATTCCAAAGATGCAATTGGGAAATGCTTGGATTATGCGTTTTCTGACAAGGGCGGTTTTCTTTTAACTGCTGAATTAGAAAATAATTTGGTAGGTGTTTTAATTATTAACGACACTAATATGACAGATTATATTCCTGACCATATTCTAGTTTATGTTGCTGTTGATGCTAATTACAGAGGCAAAGGAATTGGGAAGCAAATTGTTGAACGCGCTTTGACTGAATGTAACGGTGATGTTAAACTTCATGTTGAATATGAAAATCCGGCAAAAAGACTTTATGAAAGACTTGGCTTTACATCTAAGTATGCTGAAATGCGATTCAAAAAAGAGAAATAAAAAATGGCTATTCTAAAAGTAAACACTACTAAAATTGTTGATAACATTATAAAACTTGATAAATTTTTGAGAAAAAATGATATCACTTGGACTTTAACAACCAAGATAACAAATGGGCATAAAAAAGTTCTTGAGAAAATTATTCTTAATGACTCAATTAAAAACCTACATTCAATTGGTGATGCAAGAATTTCAAATTTGAGAGTGATAAAAGAAATTCGACCGGATATAAAAACAGTTTATCTCAAACCACCGGCAATTAAGCAAGTGAAAAATGTTATCAAATATGCGGATATTTCTCTAAATAGTTCTTACCACACAATTAATGAATTAAACAAAGAAGCAAAAGCAGTCGGTAAAATTCATGAAATTGTTGTGATGATTGAAATGGGTGAACTGCGCGAAGGCGTAATTCGAGAAAATATAGTTAGTTTCTACCAACAGATTTTTGAACTTTCCAACATTAAAATAATTGGTCTGGGAACTAACTTGGGCTGTATGTATGGCGTTGAACCCACTTATGACAAGCTTATTCAGCTTTCACTTTATAAACTTTTACTTGAAGAGAAATTCGAACGTAAAATTGATTTGGTTTCCGGAGGAAGTTCAATTACTCTTTCACTGATAAATCAGAAAAAACTTCCGCAAGGGGTTAATCATTTAAGAATTGGTGAGACAGCTTTTCTCGGTAGAGAACTTTTGGAAAACGGTCAATTCCTTGATCTGCATACTGATGCTTTTGAATTTGAAGCAGAAATTGTTGAGTTAGAGAAAAAAGAATACAAACCGGATGGCGTAATTTCCGAAGTAAATATTGGTCATACTCAAGAGAATGATTCTGAATCCGGAGAAACTTACAGAGCTATTGTTGATTTTGGTCTGATTGATGTTGATTACAACAACCTTACTCTTAAAGATGAACATGTGAAATTTTTTGGTACTACTTCTGATATGACTGTTTATGATTTAGGAGCTTCAAAATATCATTATAAAGTTGGCAACAGGATTTGTTTTACACCAAATTATATGGCAATAGCCCGCTTAATGAATTCTAAATATATAACAAAAGAAATAATTTAGTTTAGCAAAGCCTTATGAATAAAGGCTCTGCCAAGTAGTGATTGTGAAATTAATAAATTTCAATCCAATACTTTTTATTTTTTTGAAAATAATTCTTAAAAAATAGAATGAAAGAAATTAATGTCTGAAGAAAACTACAATTACATTCAATATATAATTATTGCAGTTTATTTTCTCTTCATAGTTACAAAGGGAATTAGAAAAGCAAAAAGCATAAAAGACCAAGACGATTTCCTTGTAGCCGGAAGGAATATTGGCTGGTTCCTTTTAATGGCTAGTATGGGAGCCACTGTTATTGGCGGCGGTGCGTCTATTGGTTCGATTGGCAAGACTTATGAATGGGGAATCATAATGGTTCTTGTTACAACCGGCTGGTATTTCCAATTTATGCTTTCCGGAAAATACATTGCTCCATATTTCAGAAAAGCTCATCTATATACTGTAGCCGGTTTTTTTGAACATCGATTTGGCACAAAAGAAAGATTTATTTCTTTTGTGCTTTCCCTTTTATTCTCAATAGGCGTATTGGGTGCGCAAATGGTGGCTTTCGGAAAAATTATAAATTCAATGATTCCACAAATTTCATATTTGCACGCTGTTATTATTGGTGGATTAATTGTAATTATATACTCAACTGCCGGCGGTTTATTGGCTGTTATTTATACGGATCTTTATCAGTTTATAATTTTATTAGCTGGTTTTGCATTTACGGTTATTATGATTTTACCCGAGCTTAGCCAAAACAGTTCTGAAATTATTGCAACACTTCCCGATACTTTCTTTCAAATTGATGGCGGGAAAGGATGGATTTTCTTGCTTTCAACTTTTGCTGCTTTTTTAATTGGCGAAACCTTTGCGCCCGGCTATGTTACAAGGTTTTGCGTTGGTGCAGACGTTAAACAAACTCAAAAAGGAGTTTTTAGAGCCGGACTAATTTTGCTGTTAGTTTTCCCTATTATGATTTTTTCAATTGGAGTTTATGCAAAATTTTTCTTCCCCAATATTGATCCCGAGCAGGCTTTGCCTTTAACAATTTTGCGGCTTCATAATCCAATAATTTCGGGAATTATAATTGCTGCTTTAATGAGTGCCGTTATGTCTTCAGCGGATTCAATTTTAAATTCAACAACTGCAATTTTTACTAAGGATTTTCTTGAACAATATTTTATAAATCCTTTAAGTGAAAAAAGAAAATTGTTTATTGCACGAATCAGTTCAATTGTTATTGGTGCAATGGGCGTTACACTTGCGCTTTTACTGCCCGATATAATCGATTTACTTTTATTAACTTATTCACTGTGGGCGCCGGGAATTTTACTTCCAATTATTGTTGGTGTTTTTTCAAAGGATAAATCGAGCGATCATTCAAATATTATTTTCTTTACAATGTCCGCTTCAATTTTAGCAACTGTACTTTATATGATTTTTGATTCGTCAGATGTTCTGCAGCCTAGTGTTTTCGGAGTTATTTGCTCTGTTGCGTTTTATTCAGTTGGATTAATTTGGTTAAAATTTAAGAAGTGATTTTAGAAAAATAAATTCTTCAGAATGGAATTGAATTCATAAGTTTCTTTGCTCTGTAAAGCCAAGGAATTCCTTCTGATCCGTAATATGAATCTTCCCAATTAAAGAATCTGTGTTCCATTGCTTTTTCCAAATCAATAAATTCCCATTTGTTTTCTGCAAACCAATTTAATATTCTTTCAAAATAGAATGCATTCAGCAAATTCATGTGCATCAAAAAAACATGGTCTATGCTTAAACCCAATTCTCTTCTTGAATGTTTAAAAGATTTTTGCACTTGGTCAATTACATGCGCTACGTATGCTTCACCAATTCTTTCCATTTCATCTTGATCGTTTAATTTATACGCTTCATAAAAACTATCTGCAAATTTCCAATCGTGAGAAGTAATTGTAACCGGAGCAATTTTGTGATTTGTCTCAGAAAGAAAATTCATTATAGAATCTCTTTTTGATTTTGAATTCCCGCGCTTCAGATATGGATAGCGGAAATGTATATTTTCGCCATTGTTTTTCTTTTCATCCATGCGCGCTTCAAAGTTATTGGCAATATCAAAAATTAATTTTTGGTGTGTATCAATTCCCAGTTTGGGAATTTTATTTTTATTATATGCACTTTTTATGATCTCTAAAATTGAATCGCATAATAAAATATCGTAAATGTAATTTTGTGCAGAAACTCCATTTGGACCGGAATGAAAATAAGTATGATTACCTAAATCATGTCCGTAATCTAAAAAGTCAGTGATGATTTTCAAATTTTCATCGGTTACACTCTCACCAATAATAAAAGCGGTTGTTTTAATTTTATGTTTTTTTAAAACTTCTAAAAGGTCAGTTGAATATTTTCTTTTTTCGCTCCAAGGCAAGTATTTCATTTCAAAAGGAAGATCATCAATTGTAAAGGCAACTCTTTTTTGGTTGAAGTTTCTGTCAGTTCCTTCCACTCTATTTAAGGCTACAAACATTTGAAAAATCAATATGAGAAATAAATACTTAATGTTTTCCTCTAAAAGTTTAATCTTTAGTAAATCAATTATCGAACCAATTTATAAAGTGTTTAAATTTTACTTGAAAATTTGAATTCTGACTAAATTTGAAGGCCCATAATGAGACATGTAAAATATTTTGAGACAATAAATAATTTATACAGTTTTGATTTAATAGTTCTATCCATGAAAAAATATTAGAACTTCAGACCGTACCAAACAAAATTTGGATAGATTTTAACTGCAGGTGCTGGGAAATGATAAAAATCTAAATATTCAAAAAGCTTTTTTAAGAATGCAGAGTTTGTAGAGATTGATTTGAAATTCCAATCAAGTGAAAGAAAAATTTCGTGATGAACATTACTAAGACCTAAGTTCTTAACAGAATGACCTAATGCGATATTTATAAATTTCGGAATTCTGTCATCAATAAGTTTATTTGGATTTATGGAAATCCAATTATAGGTACTTTCATAATCGTCAATTAGATATTGATTTGAATTATTTTTGAATCTTTCCGAAGGGAAATAAGATATTTTGAAATCGATATAATTCAGAAACTCAAATTCCTGTCTAAATAATTGAAGCGAAGGTCCGAGAGAATTTGCGGCAAAATCTCCCCAGCTAAAGCCATAATCTTTTGAAAATCCATCTCTAATTTCGATAAAAGTTTGATAGGAAAAGGAAAGCAGACTTCCGTAAAAAAGACTTTTTCTTTTTGAAAATCCCGACCAATAAAACAAATCAGAATATGTTTTTGAAATTATTGTTCCGAAATAAAAATGTCCAAATTTGTCAGAGCCAAGTGCGTAAGTCCAATCTTGATAACCATTTGAATGGAATTTGCTTTTTTCACCTTTCCACCACATATCATTTTGAATTGCATAAGCGTAAATAAATCCGCCAACCGTTGCCGTTGAAATAATTGCAAGTTTTGTAGAATTTATTTCACTAGAATCCGTTTGAGTTTTAATTGAAACAGAAAGGAAAGCAAATATTAAAAGGAGTTTTAGCATAGATTCAAAATAAGAAATAATTTTGATTGTGTAAAAAGTTATCTGGGAATGATAATTACTCACTTTAATTTGTATTGGAGAACAAGAAAAAACGAATCGAATTTATTAAAAAGCAAAAATACTTTATTCAAAGCCATTTGCAAGTTTTTCAAAGCTTTCTAAAAGCAATCAATTTCTAATTTCAATCAAGCAAAATGAATTACAACTTTCGTAAAACTAAATCTTACCAATGCAAAGCAAATTAAAATCAGAAAAGCCAAACATGAAGCGTGCAAAACCAAATAAAATGTTTTCAAAGACAAATACATTCATTGCAAAACCAAATTCAAGTCAATCAAAATGTTTAATTCCTCTCAATTTATAAGAACATTCAAGAATAGAGCAATTTGAGATTTTTTTCTTTTCGAATTAAAAAGCGAACAAATTTTTGTAAATTTGCCCTCAATATTTATGGTGGGAATTATGGAAAAATCAAATTCAAACAGACCAAGCTGGGATCAATACTTTTTAAAAGTGGCAATGTTAGTTTCTGAACGCGCTACTTGTCCAAGAATGCACTGCGGATGTGTGTTGGTTAAAGACAAACAAATTTTATCAACCGGATATAATGGATCAATTCCTGGCGATTCACATTGCGAAGATGATGGCTGTATAATTGTTGATAATCATTGCGTAAGAACAATTCACGCAGAAATGAACGCAATTTTGCAATGCGCTTCTCATGGCGTAAATACTCACGGCGCAACAGCTTATGTAACAAATATGCCATGCACAAACTGTGCAAAATCTTTAATTGCTGCCGGTATAAAAGAGGTAATTGTTTTTTCCGATTATCATTCAACTTTAGCTGAAGATTTTTTTGCCAAAGGGGGCGTTATTCTAAAAAGAATGGCTAAACCAAATCATGAAATTGATTATGATTTGGAGAGTTTTTCATCTGCTAAGAGAATTGAAAAAATTTAGGAAATTGATTCTTATTAAAAATCAGTAATTGTAAAATTTTACTCCGCAGAAATTGCATATCTTATCTGTACTTAATACAAAATACTTTATAATCAATACTTTCTGCAATACGATTTCGCTTAAAGTTTGCTCCTTATTTTTGTAGATTTGCATGATATAACTCAAATTCGTATTATTTTTTAGTGAAATTAACATGCTTAACAAAGAAATTCTAAGTAACTATTTCAAGCCAAATAATTTTTTTAATCGAGATTTAAGCTGGCTTGAATTCAACAGACGCGTTTTAGAAGAAGCAATAAATCCGGAATTGCCACTTTTAGACAGAATTAAATTCATATCTATTTTCTTTTCGAATTTAGATGAATATTATATGATACGCGTCTCCGGAATTAAAGAGCAAATTGCCGCTAAAATTATTGAACCAACTATTGACGGATTAACTCCGCTTCAAGAATTAAAAAAAATCGAGCAAAATGTAACGGAAATGTTGACTGAATTATACACTTTGTGGAATACTTCAATTGTTCCGGATTTAGAACAAAATAGCATCCAACTTCTTCAATATGACGAGCTTGAAGAAAATGAAAGAGTAGCGTTAAAAGATTATTTCAATAAAGAAATTTATCCGGTACTTACTCCTCTTGCTTTTGATCCGGGAAGACCATTTCCATATATTTCAAATTTGAGCTTAAGTTTTGCAATTCTCGTTCGAAACAAAAAAGGAGAAAAGCATTTTGCACGTGTTAAAATACCGAGTATTTTACCTAGATTAATAAGAATTGAAAAAATAATTGGGAAAGAACATTTACCTACTAATTCCCATTTTTGCGCAAAATATATTTGGCTGGGTGATTTAATAAAAGCGAATCTGTCAACTCTTTTCCCGGGTTACCAAATTTTACAAGCAAATAGATTTAGAATTACGCGCGATACCGATATTGAAATTCAAGAAGATGAAGCTGATGATTTGCTGGCAGTAATTGAAGAAAATATTCGCCAAAGAAGATTTGGTTCTGTGGTTCGACTTGAAGTTGAAAAAGATATGCCTGCTTTTATGATTGATACTCTTACAGAAAATCTTCAAATAACAAGTAAAGATGTGCATGTAATTGATGGCCCTTTAGGTTTAGCCGATATTATGCAGCTTTACGATCTGCCGCTTCATCATCTAAAAGAAAAACCTTTTCATTCAATTCCGCCAAAGATTTTTGAAGATGATGAAAATATTTTTTCATTAATAAAAAAAGAAGATATTCTTTTACATCATCCATTTGAATCTTTCAATCCGGTTGTTGAATTTATTAAAGAAGCGTGTAAAGATCCTGATGTATTGGCAATTAAACAGACTTTGTACAGAGTCGGTTCAAATTCTCCAATTGTAAAAGCTCTTATTGAAGCGGCCGAACGTAAAAAACAAGTTGCGGTTTTAGTTGAATTAAAAGCTCGTTTTGATGAAGAAAATAATATTTATTGGGCAAAGGAACTTGAAAAAGCGGGCGTTCATGTAGTTTACGGTTTAGTTGGATTAAAAACTCATTCTAAAATGGTTCTCGTTGTAAGAAGAGAATCCGAAGGAGTTCAAAGATATGTTCATTTAGGAACCGGAAATTATAACCCATCAACTGCAAAGCTTTATACTGATCTTGGTTTATTTACTTCAAATAATGAAGTCTGCGCAGATGTAAGCGAAGTTTTTAATTTTTTAACCGGTTATTCTGATCAAGAGGAATATAGAAAAATTTCAGTTTCACCTCTAAATACCAGAATTACTTTATTGAAGTATATTTATCAAGAAATTCAAAATGTTGAAAATGGCGGGGAAGGAAGAATAATTCTAAAATTAAATTCCATTGTTGATCCGACTACAATTGCAGCTTTATATGAAGCTTCAAGCAAAGGCGTTAAAATTGATTTGATTGTTAGAGGAATTTGCTGTCTTGTACCGCAAGTTCCAAATCTTAGTGAAAATATTAGAGTAATAAGTATTGTAGGAAGATTTTTAGAACACAGCAGAATTTATTATTTCCATAATAACGGCGATGAAGTTATGCTCCTTAGCAGTGCCGATATTATGCAAAGAAATCTTGATAGAAGAGTTGAAACAACTTTTCCGGTTGAAAATCTTTCACTCAAAAATTACTTAAAAGAACACGTTCTTGATGTAGCATTGGCTGATAATCAAAAATCAAGAGTACTGCTTCCAACCGGGAAGTATGTGTTTAATAGAAAAGTTTTTACAGAAGAAGTAGTAAATCTTCAAGAATATTTAATGGATTATACCGCAAAAATAAATAAACAAAGACAATTAGATGTAATACAGAAATAGAATTTCCATTCTAAAACTCTCGCAATTTTTGAAATTGCGGGAGTTTTTCCTTGTCCCTTTTCAAGTAGAAATATTTTTCAACTCTTAATTTTACTATAACATTAGATCATTAATCCAATCACATATTTTAATAAGATACTAATTAAAAAAAAACGCTTGATTCTTAAATTTTATTTATGGATTTTGTTATCACATTAATAATTCTCTTTATCAAAAGAGAACATTGAGATTATAAATGAAAAACAAATCACCCTTCCATCTCTTAAAGTCTTTCGACTCTAATATGCTAAAATACATTTTAATTATTATTCTGTTATTTGGACAAAGTTTATTTTCACAAACAAAAATTGGAATAATGGTAAATTCTCATGTTTCCAGTTTTGAAAATTTTAATGAAGGGAATTTTCAAGAGTATAGTAAATTTTATTTATTCCTTAATCCAACTTTTTTGGTCAATTTCGGTTCAGAAAATTATGCAATCAGTTTAAGACCCGGTTATTATTATTCTAATTCGGTAAAAGGTTTCCAACTTGGAGGTTATTATATGCGAAATCTTTACTCTGATTTTTATGCAATTGCCGGATTTAATTTTCTGTTTTCCTCAGAATCAACAATTGGAAATTCCATTAACGAAAATATTTATTCTAAGACTTTCACTTATGGAGTTCTGGGATTTGGCTATTCTTATAAAAAATTATTGATAGAATTAAATTATGGTATAAATTTTAGCGATAGCGTTTATGGTAAAGTAATTTATGAAGAATCTAATCTCCAAATAACTAAAGAAGTAAAACTGAATAATATCTTTACTATTGGATTTGGTGTTGTATTATAAAATCAACTTAAAAATTGTTTATAAAAATACTGAAATTATTCAATAGATTAAGAACCAGATCATTGAAAAGTTAAATAAAACAATATCACTAAACCAAATCGAACAATAACTTATAATCAGGATCAAGAATAAAATGAAAAAACTTATATTATTATTTCTAATTACAATATCTATTTCTGCACAAAGTTTTAAGGTTGGCGCTAACATATCTGTTAATGCAGTTACCGTTGAGAAAATATAACTTCCTTTTGGTGATTTTCAACTATCAGATAGTGAACAAAAAGGATTTGCCGCTATTTCTTTTAGTGGAGATTTAACTGCTCTTTTCAATAAATATTTTGCAGCAGTTTTAGAATTAGGGGCTACACTAACTGAAGAAACATCATCACAATATTCCACTTTAGATTTTGGAATTCTTTATTCAACAAATCTATTATTTGAAAATATTTATTTCAAATCGGGATTTTATGGACATCTTAATAGTGGTGATAATTCACGATTTACTAACTATACTTTTTACTCCACAGCATTCGGAGTTGGAATACAAATATTTGATAATGCTGCTATAGAAGGAAAATTTCAGATTCCAATAAATAAAAGTTATGCTAAAGATGACTTTACAGAATTTAAATTAAAGCACATTTGGGGTTTTGGTTTGAAATTAACTTTTTAGTGGAATTTTCATAAGGTCTAAATTACTATGAGAAAGCTAATATTACTTTTAATAATATTTTCTTCAATTTATGCACAAGAATTTAGACTTGGTGCAAGTGTTGATATTAAAGGGGGAAGAACACTAGATACAAAATTCGTTATTGCAAAAAACACACAATGGGATGAAAGGAGTCTTGGCTTATACGAAACCTTTTCAATAACCGGAAGCTTAGTGTTAAATAAAAGCGCAATGCTAACAGCAAAACTAGGATATGGAACGGGACCTTTAAGTTATAAAGGTTATGATCTCGGACTGTTTTATAATTCTAATAACCTAATGAACAACTTTTTATTAATGCCGGATTAAATGCACATATCAATATACCATCTCGAGAAATTTATCTTTCAAGAACTATTTTTTCACCTCATCTCGGTATAGGTTACAAGATCATTAGAAAAATATCATTAGAATTATTCTATGAATATGCTTTTCCACAAATAGTAACTAAAGAAATACCAAGTGAGATTAATCACCAGCTTTTTTATTCAATCGGTTTGGGATTGCAGATTTACTTTGTAAAATAAAGAATTATTCTGAATTGATATAAAACTATAGGAATAAAATGAAAAAGCTAATATTACTTTTAATAGCGCTTACTTCAATTTCTGCGCAAGAGTTACAATTTGGGGCGAACTTGTCAGCCAAACAAATAAGCATTGAAACAATTATTATTGATACATTTTTAGGTAATCCGCTTTCAACTACTCGTGAAGAAAATTTTACTTCCTTATCTTTCAGTTTTGATATGAAACTATTCTTTAATCAATATGCCGCAGCAGTTGTAGAGCTTGGATATTCATTTATTGGTGAATCTTTCTACGAAGGATTAGAAATTGGAATCTTTTACACAACCAATAAATTATTACAAGATTTTTATTTAAAAGCTGGTGTTTATGCACATGCTAACTTGCCAGATCATCCTACTTTTACTAGTAGAACAGTTGTAGTTAGTTCATTGGGAATTGGCTGGCAATTTTTTGATAAAGTTTCTTTTGAAGCAGCATATCAAATACCAATAACAAAAACGTACCTAAAAGATTGGTCAAGAGAAATACGGCTCAAAAATATTTTTCAAATTGGTTTTAAGTTTATTTTTTAATTCCACAAACTCTCGCAGTTTTTGAAATTGCGGGAGTTTATTTTATTATACTTTTTCCTAAAACAATCTCCAAATCTGTGTTACAAAAAATGTTACAACAATTCCTAGAACAATTGGTAAAAATGTTGAGACTAAAGTCCATTTAACACTTTTAGTTTCTTTATAAATTGTAAAAATTGTTGTTGAGCAAGGATTATGAAGAAGACTAAAAAGCATCAAATTAATTCCGGTTAATAAAGTCCATCCGCCGGCAGATAAAATAGAAGCAGTTTCTGAAACTGAATCTAATTCAAACATCACACCGGAGCCTTCACCCATTCCGGCAATTTTTGCTGTCATAACAGTAAGCATAAGAATTGTTGGAATTACAATTTCATTTGCAGGAATAGCAATTATGTATGCAAGAATAATAACTCCATTCAAACCAAAAATAAGAGCGTATGGATTTGTAAGATTAATAAAATACTCTGCTAAAGAAATGTTACCTATTTCAATATTTGAAACAAGCCAAATTACAATTCCGGCCGGAGCAGCAAACACAATTGCGCGCCAAAGTACAATTATTGTTCTATCGATTAAGCTTGTGTATAAAGTCTGTAAAATTCTAGGAGGTCTGTAAGGCGGAAGTTCCAGACTAAAAGTAGAAGCTTCGCCACGCAAAACAGTTTTTGAAAGTCCCCAAGAAACCGCTAAACTAAAGGCGATACCAAGCACTGCAACAAAAACAACCGCGCCGGCAGAAACAATTCCGGCTAAATAAGAAGGAACTACAGCGCCGACAAAAATAGTAGCAATTAAAATTTGCGTAGGCCATCTTCCATTACAAAGTGAAAAGTTATTTGTGATTATTGCAATAAGTCTTTCGCGGGGTGAATCTATTACACGAGTTGCCACAATACCGGCAGCATTACATCCAAAACCCATAGCCATTGTTAATGCTTGTTTTCCATGTGCGCCAACTTTTTTATAAAGTCCGTCCATATTAAAAGCAACTCTCGGTAAATATCCAAAATCTTCAAGCAAAGTAAAAAGAGGAAAAAATATTGCCATTGGGGGAAGCATAACACTTATAACCCAAGCAGTTGAAAGATAAGCGCCGTCAATTATAATGCCTGTTATAAAAAACGGAACTTCTAAATTCACAAAAAAACTTTTTAAAATAGGATGCGCCCAATCAACCAGAATTGAAGCAAGAAAAGCAGAAGGAACATTTGAGCCTTCCACAGTAAGCCAAAAAACTGCTGAAAGCATTAAGAACATTAAAGGAATTCCTAATATACGACTAGTAATTAGTCTGTCTAATTTTTGATCCCAGTTATATTTTTTTGATTCCTCGTTATGCGAAACAACTTTAGCAGAAATTTTTGATGCGTCTTTATAAATAGATTCCATTAAAGAATCGTGAAGATCGCTGCCCAATTCAATTCTGAGCGAATTAGCATCGGCAATTATTTTTTCAAATTTATTTCCATTCTTCATTATACTTTCACCAAATCTTTAGATGATATTTCTGTGGAAAGAAGATTTTTTAACTCTCCCGATTTAACAGCCTCAATAATTGTTTGATCTCCTTCAAGCAGTCTTAACGCCACCCATCTTGAATTTGGTAAACCGGGGAATGAATGTTCTATTTCTTTTTGAAGTTTTACAACTGCTTTAGAAAGTAATTTTGAATCATCACTAATTCTGTAAGGTTTGCATACATAATCTCCGTTTGCAACTTCATGAACATATTTTAAAAGTTCGTCCATTCCTTCTCTCTGCCTAGCTGCTGTTGCAATTACCGGAACTCCAAGTTCTTTAGAAAGTGACCGTACATCAATTTCTATATTATGCCTCTTTGCTTCATCAATTAAATTAAGGCATACTACAATACGATTTGTTATCTCAGAAACTTGTAGAACCAAATTTAAATTCCTTTCGAGCCTTGTAGAATCAACCACAACAATTGTAACATCTGGCTGACCGAATAGAATAAAATTACGAGCAACTTCTTCATCTGTACTTGTTGATAGCAGAGAATAAGTCCCGGGGAGATCAACAATTTTAAATTTTTTAGAATTATATTCAAACGCACCTTCGGCTCGTGTTACTGTTTTTCCCGGCCAATTTCCCGTGTGCTGTTTTAATCCGGTTAAGTTATTGAAAACAGTACTCTTTCCGGTGTTTGGATTTCCTGCAAGCGCAACAACATAATCGTATTGTTCCATATTGATGCCAAGTTTTTTTAGATTTCCAATATTATGAACCGGACAATTTTCGCATCCTTGAGTTGTATTCATTTATGCTGCCTTCTTTACATTTTTAATAAATATAAAATCAGATTGGTTTTTTCTTAGAGCCACATTGGTTCCGCGCACTTTATATGCTGTTGGATCACCCCCTAAGCTTTTCATTTCCGCACTAATCTTGGTTCCGGGTACAATTCCAAAATCCATCAATCGTCTGCGCTGCATTCCCAAACAAGCTTTTGAAATTGCAACAACTTCAGCTTCTTCCCCAATTTCTAAAGATGAAAGTGTTCCGGTCGCTTCAAATAATTCTGTTTTCTTTTTGATTTTTTTAACAAGCAAATTTCTGCAGAAAGAATAAGCAAAAATGTATTCTTCGCTGTCAGCTTCAAATTTTACGCTTGTTCCGTTATTTTCAATAACTCTGATCTCCATGCCGTTATAAATTCCTTCGGTTACAAGCTGTTCATAGATTTCATGCGGTTCATCTTCAACATGAATAATTTTTGCAGCTTCACCATTCCCAATGTCATTTAGATGAAATCCTTCAACTTCAATTACTTCCCCTTTTTCATTTGGAATTGGATCGCCATGAGGATCAAAAATTGGATTTCCGATTTCAGCCGCTAATTTATTCACTTCCTCTTCGCTTAAATTGTGCTCAACTTTTTCTGCTTCCAAATGCCATTCCTTAGGATTGACGCCGGTTTTATCGGCTAAATAAGATTCCCATAATCTATGTATTCTAATTACCTTAAGTGCGTATGATCTTCCTTCTTCAGTCAATAAATAAACATCGCCGTTCTGTGCAATTAAATTTAGATCTGTTAACTTTTCCATCAGTTCATTAAGTTTTTTGTGAGAAATGCTCAAAATTCCTTTAATGCTTTCTTTGGTTGGAAGAAGATTTTTATTTTGAAAATCATATAAATGCTTCAAAGTATCTTCAATAAAAACTCTTTCTTTTTCTTTGGAAGTACGTTTAATTTTTGCTAAAAATCCTTTTCGCGGAAAAACCCAAAAAGTTAAAATCATAATAAAAATTATTCCTAATAATAAACCAACTAAAGGATTTATCATTTAGATAACCTCCTCTTCTTTTACAAATATTTTATCTACAACTTTTTCACTTAAAGAATGATTTACATTATTGAGAAGTATTATAACAGAATTATCGAATGAGAGTTTTTCTATTATTTCAATTTCAGAGTTGATATTCAATCCTATTCTGCTGAAATAGCCTACCAAATCGGATGGACTGTCAACAACCCTAAGAACTTGGTATTTTCTGCCAACTTTACAATCATTTAGAGAAATTAATTTTGGCATTTTCGGTAAAACTCCACTTTTACTGGGAATAGGCGCACCATGCGGATCAAATTTTGGGAATCCCAAATATTCATCAATCTTGTCAATTAAAAAATCGGATGTATGATGTTCTAATTTTTCTGCTTCATCATGAACTTCATCCCAGTTTAATTGCAATGCTTTAATCATAAAAAGTTCCCACAAGCGATGCCTTCTTAAAATTTTGAGCGCAATAATTTCGCCCTCTTTTGTCAATTCAACTCCTTTGTATTTTTCGTAAGAAATTAGACCTAAATCGGATAATTTCTTTGACATCTCACTAATTGCCGCATTCGAAATCTCCAATTTAGAGGCTAAAGTGGATGTAGTAACTGTTTTTTCTGCAATTGAGTTAAGAGTATAAATCGATTTTAAATAATCTTCTTTGGAAATTGTGGGCATTTTTTCTCAATTTTTTAGTTTTAAGCATGCTTAATAATTTTATCAAGTATAATAAAAAATATTTAACAGAATTCCTAAACTGTTTGTTCCAATGATTTGGAATTTCAGTAAAATGTTTAACAAATAATCAATTATCTTTTATTCCTGTTAAAATTATCCAAAACGAGATTTCTGATGCTTTTTGTCATTTCTAATGAAGCATACGAAAAAGAAATCTTAATTTTGATTGTATATTAACAGAACGAATTGCAAATAAATTTTTCATATACCTCTTTTTAAGAATCCATTTAAATTAGATATAGACTCGTTTTTTATCTATCTTTTGTTGCTAATAGAAGATTTCTTATTTTTGTTATTCTAATTTTTAAAACGAAAGGACTTACTTATGAATAGCTTAAGCAAAGATGCAGTAGTTGATTCATTGCGAAAAGTTGATGATCCAGATTTGAAGAAAGATTTAGTCACTTTAAATATGGTAAAAGATGTAGTAATTGAGGGGAAAAATGTTACGGTAACTGTTGAGCTGACCACTCCGGCTTGTCCATTGAAAAGTAAAATTGAAGCAGACTGTGTAAATGCCATTAAAGCTGAAGTTGAAGGTGTAGAAAATGTAAAAATTAATATGACCTCTAAAGTTACATCACACAATGATTCTAAGAAAAACGCAATACTTCCAGGAGTTAAAAACACAATTGCGGTTGCAAGCGGTAAAGGCGGCGTGGGAAAAAGTACAGTTGCAGTTAATTTAGCCGTTGCTCTTGCAAAAGATGGCGCAAAAGTTGGTTTAATTGATGCCGATATTTACGGACCTTCTATTCCTTTAATGATGGGATTAACTGAAAAACCAAAAATATACCAAGACCCTGAAACTCAAAAAATGATTCCTTTAGAAAATTTTGGAATCAAATTAATGTCAATTGGATTTTTAATTGATGATAACCAAGCTGTAATTTGGCGCGGACCAATGGCTAGCGGTGCTGTAAAGCAATTTATGACAGATGTAAGCTGGGGAGAATTGGATTATCTAATTTTCGATTTACCTCCCGGAACAGGTGACATTCAATTAACATTAGTCCAAACAATTCCTTTAACAGGATCAATAATTGTTACAACTCCGCAAGAAGTTTCTTTAGTTGATGCAAAAAAAGGACTAAAAATGTTCGAGCGTGTAAACGTTCCGGTTTTTGGAATAATTGAGAACATGAGTTATTTTATTGCCCCGGATACCGGCAAAAGATATGATATATTTGGAAATGGCGGTGGCGAAAAACTTGCAAAATCATTAAACACAAATTTCCTTGGCGGTATTCCTATTGATCCAAGAATAAGAATGGGCGGCGATAAAGGTGTACCAATGGTTTATGATTTACCGGATACTCCTGAATCTGAACTTATAATGAATATTGCTAGGAAATTAGCTGCACAGATTAGTATTAACAATATAAATTCTTCTTCTCCAAAAGTAGAAATCCTTTTGGGAGACGAGAATTAAGCGGGAGAAAAAATGAACGAAAATTTTCAAGAGAGAGTAAAACAAGCACTGGAAACAATTCGTCCTTATTTAAAAGCTGATGGCGGTGACGTAGAATTAGTGAGAATTACAGAGGAAGGAATTGTGGAAGTTCGATTAACAGGTGCATGTGTCGGCTGCCCAATGTCTCATATGACATTAAGAGCAGGAGTTGAAAGAGCTCTTATTCGTGAAGTGCCCGGTATTAGAAGAGTTGAAGCAGTAAATTAAAATTTGTTTTATCTATCAATTTATTAGGAATAAATATGCGCAAAATGGTTATTGCCGGAAACTGGAAAATGCACGGCGAATTAAATGAAACTGTAAATTTAATATCCGGAATTAAAAATTTATTGGAGCAGACAGAATTGAAATGCGATGTAATAATTGCTCCACCTTTTACTTCTTTGGAAACGGCAAATACTTTAATTAAGGATTCTGCTATCAAACTTTCATCTCAAAATATGCATTTTGAAGACAAGGGAGCTTTCACCGGAGAAATTTCGCACTCAATGTTAAAATCTGTTGGATGCGAATATGTTATTTTAGGACATTCGGAAAGACGTTCAATTTTTGGTGAAACTAATGAAATTATCAACAAAAAAATGCTAAAAGCAATTTCAGTTGGATTGAAGCCAATTTTCTGTATTGGTGAAACTTTGGAAGAACGAGAAACTAACCTAACCGAAAAAGTTGTTGAAGAACAAACTAGAAAAGGTCTAGATGGTGTTTCTGAAACTGATTTAGAAAATGTGATTATTGCATACGAACCAGTATGGGCAATTGGAACAGGGAAAGTTGCTTCACCGGAACAAGCACAAGATGTACATAAGTTTATTAGAGATTTAATAACCAATATGTATAGTTCAAATGCCGCTGATAATCTTACAATTCAATATGGCGGTAGTGTAAAACCGGATAACGCTGAAGGGCTTTTAAGTAAACCTGATATTGACGGTGCATTAGTTGGCGGTGCTTGCCTGCAAGCTGATTCTTTTGTGGGAATAATTAAAGCATGCTGATTTAAGAAAATCCCAACTTCTTATTTTTTTTGAGTTTTACTTTTATAAACTTATTGGTTTGAGTTTTATAAAGTTTGAAAAAAGTTGGGATTTTCATTTTTTCACCAATAAATTAGTTTTTTTGTTCCGTGTTATAATTCGTTTTTATTAAGTTATTATTTTGAAACAACTTACAAAACATTCTTTAATTTTTATCAGTTTTAAGTCTAATTGATTTCCCTCCCTTTATTTAGTATATTTAGAATCTTTATTTATTATTGATTGGACGGAATGAATATCAAAAAATTTCTTTTTTTGTTCCTCTTTTTACTACTCAATTTTTCTGCTTTTTCCCAAATTAAGATTAAAGAAATCAAATATGATTCTATCTTTAATGATTCTCTATATTTAAATATCTCTACAAGCAGACCGGTAAAACCACTTTTAAACGATTGGGTAGTTTATGATTCCGAGTCACCGGAAAGTAAATCTACAATTAACATTCCTTGTAATTTCTCCGGAATTAATGAATTAGTTTTTTCGAAAGAGATTACAATTAGTTCTCAAGAAATTATTAGCCATGAAGCAAAATTATTTTTTGACGGCATAAATTATTCTGCAGATATTTTGTTTAATGATGTAAGCATTTATAAACATTTTGGCGGTGAAATTCCTTTCACTGTTTTAATTCCTAATGATATTATCAGAATTAATGAGAAGAATAAAATTTCTGTTATTGTTAATTTTGAGTTGTCATCTGATGAAACAATTCCCGTAAAACAAAGATTTCTGTTTCCGGCAAATAAAGGCGGAATCTTAAAAGAAGCATACTTACAATTTATTCCTCTTTTACATTCATCAAATATCCAATTTGATAATCAAGTTAATGTTGATAAAAACAGCGCAAATGTAAAAGCAAGTTTTGATTTAGTAAATAATTTCAAAAAGAAAAATATTGCCGGAAATAATTTAAAAATTGAAATGCGGATAAGTGAATTAAACGGCGCTATAATAAATACTACAACACTTCCAATTGACGGGAAATCAAAGACATTAAATATTTCGTCCCAATTAAGTAACATAAAACTTTGGGATATTAATAACCCGAACAATTATAAAGCTGAATTAATTATCAAAAATGATTCAATTGTTTTTGATCAATCAAGCAGATTTTTATCATTCTTCGAACTCAAAAAAGAAAACGACAAATTTTTACTTAACAACTTTCTTTTCAGTTTTAAGGGCACAACTTATTTCATAAATGATAAAAATGCATTTAATCTAATTGAAAAAGAACAGCTTAAATCCGATCTGCAAAAAATCAAGAGTTTGGGATTTAATTCTATCAGATTTAGCAAAGCGATTACAAATAATTATCTGTTAAAGCTGTGCTCAGAAATTGGACTTTTTGCTTTTGTTGAAATTCCAATTAATTCTGTTCCTAACGAAATTGTAAATTCATCAACATTTATTGAACGTACAGAAGGTATAGCAAGCAGATATTTAGAACAGGTTTTAAAATATCCTTCTTTGATAGCCTTTGGAATTGGAAGTTCGTTTTTATATGAATCGAATGATCAGATAAGTTTTATTAAAAAGGTCAAAAGCAGATTAGGTGTAAAAAACAATATTCTTTTTTATGCTTCTTTTGCAAACTTAGCAAACTATCAAATTGATGATCTTGATTTAATAGGAATTGAATTATTTGATGCAAATCTGCAAGAAGTTAATGATTTCATAAAGTCAAATCCGGAATTAAAAAGTAAGCTTTTTATTAGCGAAGCAACTTATCCTTGTTATAAAGGAAGCACAAATGGTTATTTGAATAAATATTCTTTTGAAGCTCAAGCTAAATATTTTGAAGAAACTATTGATCTTGCAAAAGAAAATGATCTACTTGGATTTTTCATAAATACTATGTTCGATTTTCGTGGAGATTTTGCTTCTCTTTCAACCGGCTTCGAGAAGAATAATCTTTATCAAATTGGTATTTTGCGGGAAGATAGAATTGTAAACACAATTTCTTCTCAAGTAATAACTTCTAAATTAAATGACGGTGATAAAGTTACAATTCCATTAGGAAGCAAAACTGATGATTCGCCAATGATGTATATAATTATTGGAGTTATTCTTTCACTTTTGATGGCATTGTTATTTAACTCAAAAAGAAAATTTAGAGAAGATGCAACTAGAGCTTTATTGCGTCCTTATAATTTCTATGCTGACATTAGGGACCATCGAATACTTTCTGGGATTCATGCTTCTGTATTGATGTTAATCCTTTCCGCCTCTATGTCCTTATTTCTTTCAAGTTTGCTTTTCTATTTTAGAGATAATAGATTTTTAGAATTCTTTCTTCTTTCGTTTGGATCAGACATGCTTCTTAATGCTTATGGATATTTGGCATGGAATCCAATTGAAGCAATGGTTTATTTATTCTTTTTATCAATTGTATCAGTTTTAATAACTGCTGGCATAATAAAAGTGACATCTTTTTTTATAAAAACTAGAGTATTTTTCTCGTCAATTTTCTTTATGGTAATTTGGTCAAGTTTACCTTTGGCGGTTTTGCTTCCTTTAATTTTGGTTTTATATAGAATTTTAGCTGCCGACGTTATAAATCTTTATGTCCTAATTTTTATTGCAGTTTATTTTTTATGGCTTCTTCAAAGATTAGTAAAAGGAATTTATGTGATCTTTGACGTGCAAAGATCATCGGTTTATTTCTATACATTTTTACTATTCTTCTTTAGCGGAAGCTTAGTAGTATTGTACTATCAATTAAATTACTCTGCATTTTATTATATAAAAAATACGCTAATACAGTTTGGAGTTATCTAAGGGTGATTATTGTATCTATCTAAATTAGAAATATTTGGTTTTAAGTCCTTCGCGAATAAAACTACAATAAATTTTACAAAGGGAATTACAGGCATTGTTGGTCCGAACGGCTGCGGAAAAACTAATATTGTTGATGGAATCCGCTGGGTTTTAGGTGAACAAAAAAGTTCTACATTGCGCAGCGACAAAATGGAAAATGTTATTTTTAACGGAACCAAAAGTCGTAAACCAATGGGAATGTCAGAAGTTTCTTTAACACTTGTAAATGATAAAGGAATTTTACCTACCGAATATTCAGAAGTTACAATTACGAGAAGGATTTTTAGATCCGGAGAAAGTGAATACCTTTTAAATAAAAATTTATGCCGTCTAAAAGACATTACTAATCTTTTTATGGATACCGGAATGGGTTCAAATGCTTATTCTGTTATCGAGTTGAAAATGATTGAAACCATCTTAAGCAGCAAAGCCGAAGAACGAAGAAGATTATTTGAAGAAGCTGCCGGAGTTAATAAATATAAGCTTAGAAGAAGATTGTCATTAAAGAAATTAGATGATGTTAAATCAGATTTAACTCGAGTAAATGATATTGTTTCGGAAGTTGATAAGACTGTAAGGTCATTAGAAAGACAAGCTAAGAAGGCGGATAAATATAATCAGATTCAAACTGTACTTAGAGAAAAAGAAATTGATTTAGCCGAGAGAGAATTTTATTCATTCAACAAAGAAAACTCTCACCTGGTTGAGAACAAATCACTTTTAATAACTCGCAAAAATGAAATTGATACAGATATAAGATCAATTGAAAACGAATTGATTTTATATCGCGAGCAAATTGGTGATGTAGAATCTGCATTGGGCGAAAAGAGAAGTGAACTTTCAGAGAACGTAAATTTGCTTCATGAGCTTCAGAAAAACATTTCTGTATCAGAAGAAAGAATAAAATCTTTAGAACGAAATCTCGAAAAATATTCACAAGAAATTGAAGAATTAAAATATCAGAAAAATGAGAATGAAGAATCGATAAGTTCGAATAAAATTTCTATTGAGGAATTTAATTCGAAACTTTCCGGTAAAGATAAAGAGATTGAAGAGAAACAAAATTCTGTAGGCAATCAAAAATCATTTCTCGAAGAGAAACGCGGATTACTAAAATCTAAAAATGAAGAGTCATTAAGTAAATTTAAGCAGCTTGCTCAAAAAGAAAATGAATTAAAAAACTTGAAAGCATCACATTCAAGAACAAATAATTCAATTGAAACACTCAATCATAAAATTCAAAAAACAACTACAAGCATTGCAAAATCAGTAGGTTATTTAGAAGAACTTGAAAACGAAAAAATAGAAGTTCAGAAAAAACTTGAAGAATCAGAATCTACTTTTCTACAAAAACAAAAAGAGAAAGAAAATCTTGAAAAAGATATTTCCCGTTTAAAAGGGAAAGAGCTGGAAGCAAAAAGCGGATTGAATGAATTAAAAAATAAAATTGATTTTCTTCAAACGCTAATTACCAACTTGGAAGGTGTTTCGAAAGCTTCAAAACAATTGATTGAAAGTGAAGGCTGGACTGACAAAGAAAAAACTCTTTTTGCAGATGTTGGTAACACCCAAGAAAAATTCAGATTTGCTTTGGAAGCTTCGCTTAAAAATGTTCTAAATAATTTGCTTTTAGAAAAGTATGATGATCTTGAAAAAGCAATTGATTATTTGAAAAAGAATGATCTTGGTAAGGCTTCGTTTTTTATTCTCCAGCTCAATGATGGTGAGAAAAAAAGTTTTATTCAAAAACTTTATGAATATTCTATCAAGAGAAAAGAGAAAAAAATTCAGAAAGAAAACGAATTTTTAAATTGGGCTTATCAGCTTGTGGAAACTTCTGAAAATTGGAAACCTTACTTCGAAAAAATTCTTAGTAAAACAGTAATTACAGAAAATTTAGAGACTGCAATTTCTCTTCATAAAAAATATTCTGATTTTAGTTTTGCAACTCTTGACGGTGATTTTGTTAATAAAGACGGAATTGTTGAAGCCGGCTCTTCCCCAAAACTTGATGAAACTTTATTTGGACGAAAGCAATTAGTTGAGAATCTTAAAAATGAAATTCCTCTTCATGAAGAAAAAATAAAATCGATTCAATCAGAAGTTATTGCCAAAGAAGAAGAGTTAAGTAAAATTGATTTGAAAGAACTTTCCGACCGTGGAAAGATTTTAATGAATGAAGTAAACAGTATTGACAAGCAGATTTCGCAATTAGAATTTGAGATTAAAAAATCCAATGAAGAAATTGATAAAGCTCAGCAAGAACTGAATAGCCTTGCTGGCGAGTCAAATCAGCTTGATCAAAGAATTGATGTTTTGGAAACAGATATAACTTCGGAAATTAATTTAAGAGACGAATCAAATAACGAACTAAGAAAATTAGAAAATGAAGTTAAGATTTTTGAAGAAGATTATAATTCCAATCTGGATGAATTCAACAAAAGCAAAGTTGAATTGGAAAGATTGAAAGGACAGTTGGTTAATTTCCAAAATTCCTTAGAGAGAGCTTATAAAACCGAAGAAACTATAAGCGCAACTTTATCAAAAAGAGAAAATGATATAAACAGCGCCAGCGAAGAAATCAGCACTATAAAGGTTATTATTGAAGAAAAACAATTTGAATACGATGATCTTTATGAAACCAGAAGTAAATTAGAAGCGGAAGCAAGTGAGATCCAAGCGCGCTTAAAATCCTTGAAAGATGAAGCAACCGGCTACGAAAAGAAATTACAGACAATAAGAAATGAAAGACAAAATATTTCCGATTCAGTTCATGAAATTGATATTAGACTTAATGAAATAAAACTCCGATTAGAAAACCTTGTAAATCATATTAAGGAAGAATACAGCATTGATCTTGAGTTAAAAGAATTTGATGATTTAGAAAATTTTGATTTCAAAGAAAGGTCTAGAGAAGTTCATGGACTAAAAGAGAATTTAAAAAATCTTGGACCGATTAACTTGCTTGCTTATTCTGAATATGAAGAAGAAAAAGAAAGATTAGACTTTTTGCTAAAGCAGCGCGATGATTTAATTGAATCTGAAAAAGATATTGTAAATACAATTAAAGAGATTAATAACACTGCGCAAAATTTATTTTTAGAAACATTTCAAGAAATAAGGGATAACTTTAGAAAAATTTTCCAGACACTCTTTAATCCCGGTGATGAAGCCGATTTAATTTTGGAAGAAAATGTTGATCCGCTTGAAGCAAAAATTGAAATTATTGCAAAACCAAAAGGAAAAAGACCAACCGGAATTGAGCTTCTTTCAGGAGGCGAAAAAACTTTGACTGCAACAGCTTTGCTTTTTGCAATTTATCTTGTTAAACCAAGTCCATTCTGTATTCTTGATGAAGTTGACGCTCCGCTTGATGATGCTAACGTTGACCGATTTACAAAACTGTTAAAGGAGTTTAGTTTTAACACTCAATTTATAATTGTAACTCACAACAAACGCACAATGGAAGCGGCTGAGAATATGTACGGTGTTACAATTCAAGAAGAAGGTGTTTCTAAATTAGCGGCGGTTCAATTTAATGAGGATTTACCAGTTCAATAATGAGAAAACTTTTAGAGAAGAATTTTAAAATATTTGTTGATTTCGACGGAACGATAACCAAGACTGATGTGGGTGAAGCGTTGTTTCTTGTTTTTGGTGATGCTGATGAATCACACAGAATTATTGAGAGATGGATTAATAAAGAAATTACATCAATAGAATCTTGGCAGCTTTTGTGCAATACAGTAAAAGATTTTGATGAAACAAAATTTGAAGAATTTTTAGAAACAATTGAAATCGATTCTTCTTTTCATGATTTAATAAATTATTGCAAGCAAAATAAATTTGATATTTTTATTCTGAGTGACGGTTTAGATTATTACATAAATAAATTAATGAAGAGAGAAGGTTTAGAAGAAGTTCCGGTTTATTCAAATCATTTGGAATTTTCTGAGAACAATGATTTAATTCCTTCTTTCCCTTACACAGATGAAGAATGCAAAAGATGTGCAAACTGCAAACGTAATCATATACTTGAAAACAGTGATGATGATGATTTTACAGTTTATATAGGGGATGGTTATTCCGATACATGCGCTGCTCAATTTGCAGATTTTATTTTTGCAAAAAGTTCATTACTAAAATTCTGTGAAATTAACAGAATTTCATTTTTCCCTTTTGATTCATTTACCGATGTAATTGCAAGATTGGAATCTTTAGGAAATAAAAAAAGATTAAAGAAAAGGCATCAAGCCGAATTAAAACGCAGAGAAGTTTATATACAAGGATGATTATGAAATCTTTTTCACAATTTTTATTTAAGAATAGAAGTTATACTCCAATCCCATTTTTGTTAGTTATGTTTTATTTTCAACAGGCTACTTGGTGGAGCTTATTAATTGGTTTTGTTATTGCACTTTCAGGCGAGCTTATTAGACTTTGGGGAGTAAGTTATGCGGGAAGCGAAACACGCACTACAGGCAAAGTTGGCGGGACATTTTTGGTGATTTCAGGGGCTTTTGGTTATTTGAGAAATCCTTTGTATTTAGGAAATATGATGATTTATGTTGGCATTGGAATAATGTCTTGGGCACTTTTTCCTTATTTACAAATTGTTGCAATTCTCTTTTTCTATTATCAATACTATTTTATAATTAGAGAAGAAGAAGGATATTTAAAGAAAACCTTTGGCGAACAGTATGAAAGATATTTTAAAAATGTACCAAGATTATTGCCAAGATTTACAGCTTATAAAGACGGAAATGTAGAACAGCCGAAATATGATATTAAGAAAGGCTTAAAGTCAGAAACAAGAACATTGCAGGCTTTCTTTTTCGTAACAGTTATTTTAATAATTCTTTATGTAGTAAATAATTGAAAAAAAGTTTAATGATAATAGCGGGTGAAGCTTCGGGCGATATGCACGGAGCAGCTTTAATTAATGATATTCTTTCAAAAGATTCCTCCATTAATATCTTTGGGATTGGTGGTGATAAAATGATTGCCGAAGGAATGAAATCTGAATATCATATTAAAGATTTAGCATTTCTTGGTTTCACCGAAATAATAAGACATCTTCCTTTTATCAAAAAAGTACAGAGACGATTAATAGAAATTATACAAGAAGAAAAGATTAAAACTGTTGTTCTTATTGATTATCCCGGATTTAATCTTAATCTGGCAAAAAAATTAAAGAAACTTGGAATAAAAATAATTTACTACATTTCTCCGCAAGTCTGGGCATGGGGACAAAAGCGTGTAAAAAAAATTAGAAGACTCATCGATAAAATGCTGGTTGTATTTCCTTTCGAAAAAGATTTTTATCTGGAACATAATGTTGAAGCTGAATATGTAGGACATCCATTAATAAAAAGAATTAGTGAATATAAATTCATTTCCAATCAAGAGCTTAGAAGCAAAATCGGTTTAAATTCAGGAAAGGAAATCCTTTTAATTTTACCGGGAAGCAGAAAACACGAAATTGAAAAAATTTTTCCGGAAGTTATTAAAGCCGCAACAGCAATTTCTCAAAAACATAATCTTGAAACTGTAGTTGCGTGTGCCTCAAATATTGATGAAAGTATTTTTGATGAATTTAAGAAAAATTATCATTTCATAATTGCCAAAGAAAACACTTACGATTTGATGAAGAACTCGAAATTTGGAATTATTAAATCCGGTACATCCACATTGGAAGCGGGTTTATTTAAACTTCCTTTTGTAGTTGTTTATTCAACCTCAAAAATAACTTACACAATTATGAAATCACTTATAAAGGTTGATAAGATTGCAATGACAAATCTTATTTTGAAAGATTCTGTTGTTCCGGAATTGATACAAGACGATATAAATTCTGAAAATATTATTAAAACTGTTGATTCATATTTGGACAATCCAAATAAAATTAATGAGATGAAAAATAAATTTGAATCGCTTTGGGAAATTTTGAAATTGTCTGATGAAAATCCCAACGCTGCAGAAATTATAATACAATACGTAAATGCAGATTAAAAAAGTAAGACAAGAGTTACTTCGTTCTTTTGGGAATTTTGCAATTTCATGGTTAATAAATTTTTTATTGAACACGGTGAAAATAAAAATACAAAACCGTGAAATTCTTGAGGAACTTGAAAAAAATAAGCAGCCGTTTATAGCTGCTTTCTGGCATGGTAAAATGCTTGTTCCATGGTACATTTTTAAGAACAAGAATTTTTCTGCTTTAGTTAGCAAGAGTAAAGACGGTGAACTTCTTACAAAAGTTTTAAATAGTTGGAAATATGATGTAGTCAGAGGATCAAGCCACAAAGGCGGAAAAGAAGCATTGACTAATATGATAGAAATTGCAAATAGTAAAAAAAGTTTAGCAGTTACACCTGATGGACCAACAGGACCGATTTATAAATTTAAAGCGGGTGCGGTTATTACTGCTAAGAAAAGCGGAATTCCAATAATTTTAATCGGTGTTGGCTTGAATAAGAAAAAGAATTTAAGGAGCTGGGATAAATTTGAAATTCCGAAACCTTTTTCAAAGGCTGCGGTAATAGTATCAGAAAAAATATTTATTGATATAAATTTTGATTACAACCAAACAAGCGAAATGATTTTAATGTGCGAAGAAAAACTAAATGAATTAAATAGAAAGGCTGAAGAAATTTGCTTGAATTAATTCAAAAAATATTGGCTCCATTTATTTTTGTTTATTCATTTATAATAACCATAAGAAATAAGTTTTTTGATAGAGGCATTTTTAAACAAAAGGATGTTAACGCTTCAGTTATTTCCATTGGTAATTTGACCGTTGGCGGCTCAGGGAAAACTCCTCTTGTAATTTATGTTACTAATATTATCAAACAAAAATTTAATGTTGGTGTTATAAGTCGCGGATACGGCAGATCAACTTCAGGATTTTTAAAAGTTTCATCGAAAGATAAAATACTTGTTGATGTTAAAGAATCTGGCGATGAAATGTTTTTAATTGCAGATGAATGTAAAGTAGCAACTGCTGTTTCGGAAAAAAGGGTTGAGGGAGCAAAAAAGTTATTACAAAGTGAAAATTTGGACGCACTTGTTTTAGATGATGCCTTTCAGCATAGATGGATTAATCGAGATTTAGATATTCTTATTTTCGATCAAAGATTTTTGCACAAAGTTGGGTCACAAGAACAAAAGCTTTTACCATTAGGAATAATGCGCGAACCATTTTCAGCAATAAGCAGAGCAGATATTATAATAGTTAATTCAAAATTTTCTGAGAAAAAAGAAATACCTAAAAAATTGCAAAAATATTTCGAAGGGAAAAAAATCTTTTTTGCTCATTACAAAGATGACGGAATTTATGATTTAAAAACTCACAAACATTTTACTATTGAGGAATTTAAAGGACAAAAAAGTTTGGTGGTCTGCGGTATTGCAAGACCTTTTTCATTCCTAAATGTTTTGGAAAAAAGCGGAATTAATATTGACAATAAAATGATATTCCCGGATCATAAAAATTACGATGATAAAGAAATTCAACAAATAAGAAAGAAGTTTTACGATACAAATTCGTTTGATGTTTTAACGACTCAAAAAGATGCTGTTAAATTAACTCACTTTGCAAAAGAGTTGGACGATATTGATATTTTTTATTTGAAAATAGATTTAATAATTGAAGCAAAAGAAGAATTTAATCAATTAATACTAAATAAATTATCTAAGAAAAACTAACAACTAAAAATCATAATCGGAGGTATTTGATGGCGAAAACTAAGACACCAAAATATGTCTATTTCTTTGGCGGTAAAAAAGCTGAAGGAAAATCGGAAATGAAAAATCTGCTTGGCGGTAAGGGTGCAAACCTTGCCGAAATGGTAAATATTGGTTTACCGGTTCCTGCTGGTTTTACAGTAACTACTGAAGTTTGCACATACTATTATGCGAACAATGAAACTTATCCAAAAGAATTAAAGGATCAAGTTTTAAAATCACTTGCAAGAGTTGAAAAAGAAATGAAAGCTAAATTTGGTGATAAAAAAAATCCACTTTTGCTTTCTGTAAGATCTGGCGCAAGAGCTTCAATGCCTGGAATGATGGATACAATTCTTAATCTTGGTTTGAATGACGAAACAGTTCAAGCGTTAATTGAAAAAACTGATAATCCAAGATTTGCTTATGATTCTTATAGAAGATTTGTAGCAATGTATGGTGATGTAGTTTTAGGTTTGAGACCAGTTGACAAACACGATGCTGATCCTTTTGAAGAAATTTTAGATAAGAAAAAAGAGTCAAAAGGAATTACAAAAGATACTGATTTAACTGCTGAGGACTTAAAAGAATTAGTTGCAGAATATAAAGCAGCAATTAAAGATAAGTTAGGAATGGACTTCCCAGAAAATCCTATGGACCAATTGTGGGGCGCTATGGGAGCTGTATTTAGCTCATGGATGAATGAAAGAGCGATTGTTTACAGAAGACTTAACGGAATTCCTGCTGAATGGGGAACTGCTGTTAATATTCAGTCAATGGTATTTGGTAACATGGGTGAAGATTCAGGAACAGGCGTTGCTTTTACTCGTGATCCGGCTTCAGGCGAAAATGTATTTTATGGTGAATATTTATTCAATGCACAAGGCGAAGATGTAGTTGCAGGTATTAGAACTCCACTACCAATTGCTGATCTTAAAAAAGATGATGCTAAAGTTTATAAAGAATTAATAGGCTTTAGAAATGCATTAGAAAAACATTATAAAGATATGTTGGATATAGAGTTTACAATTCAACAAGGTAAATTATGGATGCTTCAATGCCGTGTTGGAAAAAGAACAGGTTTTGCAGCTATAAAAATTGCAGTTGATATGGTACGTCAAAAACTTATTTCAAAAGAGACTGCATTGCTAAGAATTGAACCTGATCAATTAAATCAATTATTAAGACCAATATTTGATTTATCAGAAAAAGCAAAAGCAATATCTGAAGGTAAATTATTAGCAAAGGGATTGAATGCAGGTCCCGGCGCTGCATCCGGTAAAGTAGCTTTCTCTGCTTATGATGCTGAATTAATGGCTGCTAAAGGGAATAAAGTAATTCTTGTAAGAATTGAAACTTCACCTGAAGATATTAAGGGAATGAATGCTGCTGATGGTATTTTAACTGCACGCGGTGGAATGACTTCTCATGCTGCTTTAGTTGCAAGACAAATGGGTAAAGTTTGTGTTGCCGGTTGCGGATCACTTCAAATCGATTACAAAAAAGGTGAAATGAGATCCGAAGGAAAAGACATAGTTATTAAAGAAGGTGATTACATTTCAATTGATGGAACAACAGGCGAAGTGCTTGCAGGTGAATTAACTACAAAACCATCTGAAGTTGTTCAAGTTCTTATTACAAAGGAAATGAAAGCTGCAAAATCTCCTGTTTATAAAACTTATGCAGATTTAATGAAATGGGCAGACAGTATAAGAACTATGAAAGTTAGAACTAATGCAGATCAACCCGATCAATCTGCAAATGCTATTGCTTTTGGTGCAGAAGGAATTGGACTTTGCCGTACGGAACATATGTTCTTTGGCGGAGATAGAATTCTTGCAGTAAGAGAAATGATTTTAGCTGATGATGAAGAAGGTAGAAAAAAAGCTTTAGCAAAATTATTGCCTCTTCAAAGAGAAGATTTTGAAGGCATTTTTAGAGTTATGCATGATAAACCTGTGACAATAAGAACATTGGATCCACCATTGCATGAATTCTTACCGCATGATGCAAAAGACATCAAAGAAATGGCTGATATTTTAAATGTTCCTGTAAAGAAAATTAAAGACAAATTAGAATCATTGCATGAATTCAATCCTATGTTAGGATTTAGAGGATGCCGTTTAGGCGTAAGCTATCCTGAAATAACTGAAATGCAAGTAAGAGCCATTTTTGAAGCAGCAGTTAATGTTACAAAAGAGCGCAAAAAAGTATTACCTGAAATTATGATTCCTTTAGTTGGTCATGTAAATGAATTAAAACTTCAAGAAGCAATTGTAAGAAAAGTTGCAAAGGAAGTTTTTGCAGAAAAAGGTAAAAAAGTAAATTACTTAGTTGGAACAATGATTGAGCTTCCAAGAGCTGCTTTAACTGCAGATAAAATTGCAGAAGTTGCTGAGTTCTTCAGTTTTGGTACAAACGATTTAACACAAACTACATTTGGTCTTTCAAGAGATGATGCAGGTGGTTTTTTACCAAGATATATTGAAAACGATATATTGCCACGCGATCCTTTTGAAGCTTTAGATCAAGAAGGTGTTGGTCAGTTAGTACAAATTGGAACACAAAAAGGAAGATCAGTAAAAGAGAACTTAAAAGTTGGTATTTGCGGCGAACACGGCGGCGAACCTTCATCTGTTGACTTCTGTCATAGAACTGGTTTAGACTATGTAAGCTGTTCTCCATTTAGAGTTCCTATAGCAAGATTAGCAGCTGCCAGAGCGGCATTATTACATCCTGCTGCTAAAAAAACTGCAACTAAAAAAACTGTGGCTAAAAAATCGGCCAAAAAGAAAAAATAAATAAATTAAGGCGGCAGGGAATTTCTCTGCCGCTATTTTTCGTTTAAAGTTGTGAGTTTAAGTTTAAGTCAGGAGTAAGAATGAAATTATCAGATTTCAAGTATAATATGCCCAAAACCGTTATTGCAAAACATCCCGTAGAACCCAGAGATAGTGCAAAGATGATGGTTATGGACAAAAAAACCGGCGATGTTGAACACAAAGTGTTTACAGACATTGTCGATTATTTTTCTAAAGGTGATGTTCTTGTAGTGAATGAAACAAAAGTCATGCAAGCACGCCTTTATGGTAAAAAAGAAAGAACTAATGCAAATATTGAAGTTTTTGTTTTACGAGAATTAAATCGCGACGAAAATATTTGGGATGTTATTGTTGATCCAGCTAGGAAAGTAAGAATAGGAAATAGAATTTATTTTAATGATAAATTATGGTGTGAAGTTATTGATAACACAACTTCACGTGGAAGAACCGTTCGTTTTAATGATGACGCTGGTGATATTTATAAAGCAATTGAAAAACTTGGTCAAACTCCCCTTCCACCTTACATTAAAAGAGATGTAGTTGAAAAAGACAGAGAAGATTACCAAACTATTTTTGCAAAGTATGACGGTTCGGTTGCAGCTCCAACTGCCGGACTTCATTTTACTCCGGAGTTAATTAAGGAATTAAAAGCTAAAGGTGTTAAAATTGTTACAGTTCTTCTTCACATTGGATTAGGTACTTTTAGACCGGTTGAAGTAGAAGATTTAACAAAACATAAAATGGATTCTGAGTATTTTGAAATTCCGGAAGAAACTTCAAAAATTATTAACAAAGCTTTAGAAACAAAGAAAAACATTTTTGTTGTTGGAACAAGCGCAACTAGAGCTTTAGAAAGCAGTGTTACTGCAGAAGGTTTTGTTAAACCAAATTATGGATGGACTGATAAATTTATTTTTCCTCCCTATGAATTTAGAATTACTAAAAAATTAATTACAAATTTCCATCAGCCGGAATCAACGCTTCTTATGCTTGCAGCAGCTTTTGGTGGTTATGATAATATCACTAAAAACTATAAAAAAGCAATGAGAGAAGGATACAGATTCTTAAGTTATGGCGATGCAATGTTAATTATCTAAATGAAAAAGATTGTAATAATTCCTTCGGGCGGAAAAGGTTTAAGACTTGGGCATGAAGTTCCCAAACAATACATTAAGATTTTTGGTAAAGAATTAATTGCCTATACAATTGATATTTTTGAGAAGTGCAGCGAAATAGATTCTATTGTTATTTCAGCCCAAAAGGAATTTTTCGATCTACTAAATAATATAATTATTGAAAATAAATTTAAGAAAGTTATAAAAATTATTGAAGGTGGTAAAGAGAGACAGGATTCTGTTTATAATGCCCTGTCTTCACTTTCCGCCAATAACGAAGATTTAATTTTGGTTCATGACGCTGCAAGACCTTTGCTTCCACAAAAAACACTTCTAAATGCTTTACAAATTGCAAAAGAATTCGATAATGTAGTTGTAGCTTTAAGAGCTAAAGATACTCTGTTAAAAGGAGATAATTTCGTATCTGATTATCTTGATAGATCAGATATTTACTATGCTCAAACTCCTCAAATATTTAGATATTCTGTTCTTAAAAAATCTATGGAAGAAGCTAAAAACAAAAATTTTATTGGAACTGATGAATCTATGCTAGTTCATAAATCATCTTATAAAGTAATGATTGCAGAAGGATCTTTGTTTAATTTTAAAGTGACAACAAAGGAAGATTTAGATATGTTTACTAGTCTTGTAAATAATGGGCATAATTAATAAATTGGTTTTCCTTTTATTATTGTATAACTTTCAGAAAAAATAGGATATGAAATGCTTAATCTTCTGGTAATAATAGTATTATCTTATTTAGTTGGTTCAATTCCTACCGGGATAATTGTAAGCCGCAAAGTGCGCGGAATAGATATAAGAGAACATGGTTCCGGTAATGTTGGCGGAACAAATGTTTTTAGAGTATTAGGATGGAAGTATGGTGTATTTGTAATTCTACTTGATGCGCTTAAAGGAGCATTAGCTGTAATTTTAATTTCAAGATTATACTTGGGCAGTTTTCCTTTTCCAAACGCCACTCCTTTTGATGATTTTACTTTAGTACAAATTATTGCAGGTTTAACAGCTGTTGTTGGTCATATTTGGACTATCTTTGCTAACTTCAAAGGGGGCAAAGGAATTGCAACTGCATTAGGATTTTTAATAACAATTATTACTGTTGATATGCTTATTGCTTTTGGAATTTTCTTGCTGGTTGTATTTGTTTCTCGTTATATTTCTTTAGGTTCAATTGCTGCTGCAATTTCAATTCCTTTTATATTAGTTGCTAGGGAAAATGTATTTGGCGTTGATATTCAAAGCTATCATACAATACTTCCTTTCGCTATAGCAATTGCACTTTTAGTAATTTATACGCACAGATCAAACCTAGTTAGATTAGTTAATGGTAATGAAAATAAATTTTCAATAAATAAAAAAGCAAAATAAGTTTATGAAAGTATCTGTTCTTGGTGCCGGAGGTTGGGGAACTACCCTTGCCATTCTTCTTCATAATAATGGACACAATGTAACTCTTTGGGAATATAAAAGAAATTATGCAAAGAGCCTGGCTAAAAACAGAGAAAATAAAACATACCTTCCCGGTTTTAAAATTCCAAATGAAATCCAAATTACATATTCGCTTGAAGATGCTTGTGAAAATCAATATATGATTGTAATTGCTGTTCCCACTCAATTTATAAGAGGAGTTTTAGATAAACTAAAATCTATTAATTATGGTGATGCGGTTTTTGTAAGTGTTTCTAAAGGAATAGAAAATGACACGCTTTTAACCGTTTCTCAAATTATTAAAGATGATTTGAAGGATATTGATGAAAGTAAAATTGGAGTTCTTTCCGGTCCAAGTCATGCAGAAGAAGTAGTTAAGAAAATTCCAACAGCAGTTGTTGCAGCCTCTACCAGCGAAGAAACTGCAAAAAAAATTCAAGTAGCTTTTATGACTTCATATTTTCGGGTTTATTCTTCAACAGATATTATTGGTGTTGAACTTGGTGGAGCGTTAAAAAATGTAATTGCAATTGGAGCCGGTATTATTGACGGAGCCGGTTTTGGCGATAATACTAAAGCAGCAATAATGACAAGAGGAATTGCAGAAATTAGCAAAATGGGAATTGCAATTGGAGCCGCTCCGGAAACTTTTGCCGGTCTTTCGGGAATGGGTGATTTAATTGTTACATGCATGAGCCGCCATAGTAGAAATAGATTTGTTGGCGAGCAGATTGGTAAAGGGAAAAAATTAAAAGATATCCTTAAATCTATGGAAATGGTTGCCGAAGGTGTTAGAACTTGTAAATCAGTTTATGAACTTTCCAGAAAATTTCAAATTGAAACTCCAATAGTTGATGCAGTTTATTCTATCCTTTATTTAGAAAAAGATCCTTTCAATGTAACTTACGATTTAATGACTCGTGAAATGAAATCAGAACATTAATTTCAATTATTTTATTATCTTGAGAATAAAATAATTGAAATTTCATGGGACATAATCCTCTACAAAATTCTATACAATTCATAAAATCAGTTGGACCAAAACGGGCAGAATCATTCCAAAAAATTGGTCTCAATACAATTCGTGATCTTCTTTTTTATTTCCCTTATAAACATCTTGATAGAACTTCAATTCTAAAAACCATTGATGTTGTAAAAATTGTAAGCAGCGGTTTTGAGGGTGAAGTTACTATAATTGGTAAAGTTATTGAATCAGAAATTATTCGATATGGTAAAAAACAACTTCTCAAAGTTCAATTTAAAGATGAGCATGGTTATTTTGAATGTGTTTGGTTTCAAGGAATAAAATTTTTCAAAGATACTTTTTATGAAGGTGATATATATGCAGTCTCAGCAAAACCAGTTCTAACTCGTTATGGACATTTACAATTTACTCACCCGGATTTTGACAAAATTTCAAAAGAAGAAAGTGATGATTTTATAAATACCGGGAAAATAATTCCTTATTACTCATTGCCCAAAGCCTTAAAAGACAAGCACATTGGTGATTTAAGCATTAGGAGAATAATTAAAAATGCCGTTGAAAACTATACTGAATTTTTAGAAGATTCTTTACCTGAAGACATAATAAAAGAAAATAATCTTTTGTATTTAACTGAGGCTGTTAAACAAATTCATTTCCCGAATTCACAAAACGAATTGCAAAAAGCTTTAGTTCGATTTAAATATGAGGAATTATTTTACATTGAACTTCTCCTCGCACTTCGAAAAAGTAAAATTAAAGATCATCAAAAAGGGATTTCTTTTAAAGTTCACAAAGAGCCGTTAAAAGAATTTCTTGATAATCTTCCTTTTGAATTAACTGAAGATCAATTGCAAGTGCTTCATGAAATCAGAATTGATATGGAATCGGTAAAACCAATGAACCGCTTGCTGCAAGGGGATGTTGGCAGCGGTAAAACTATTGTAGCTTTAATTGCAATGTTAATTTGTGTCAATAACGGATATCAGGCCGTTCTCATGGTGCCAACTGAAATATTAGCTGATCAGCACTTTAAAAGTATTTCAAAAATATTGAGCTACAACAAGAATCATAAAGTCACTTTAATACTTGGCGGTCAAAAGAAAAAAGAGCGCGATAAATTTCTAAAAGATATTTCAGAAGGTTCATCTCAAATAATTATAGGAACGCATGCACTTTTTGAAGATGTGGTTGAGTTCAAAAAACTCGGTTTAGTAATAGTAGATGAACAGCATAGGTTTGGAGTTGCACAAAGAGCAAGACTAATTGACAAAGGAATTTCTCCTGATGTTTTGGTAATGACAGCAACACCAATCCCAAGAACACTAAGCATGACTGTCTATGGCGATCTTGATGTTTCTGTAATTCTTCATAAACCTAAAAATAGAAAAGAAATTAAAACCTATGTAAGAAGTGAAAGCAAGCTACCAGAAATTTATAATTTTATAAAAACAAAAGCATCCGAAGGACATCAATCATTTATTGTTTATCCCCTTGTGGAAGAATCAGAAAAGTTGGATTTGAAATCTGTTCTTGAAGAGTACGAATCGCTTAAGTCAACTTTCTTTAATGAAATAAAAGTTGGATTGATTCATGGCAAAATGAAATGGCAGCAAAAAGAAGAAGTGATGCTTGATTTTGCAGATAATAAATATGATGTTCTTTTTTCTACCACTGTTATTGAAGTTGGAATTGATATTCCAAATGCAAATGTAATTGTAATTAATGACGCATTTAGGTTTGGCTTGTCGCAGCTTCATCAATTAAGGGGAAGAGTAGGCAGAAGTAATAAACAAGCATACTGCATTCTTCTAGCTAAAGAAGGTATGGCGATAAAATCTTCAAAATTAAGTTTTGATTTTGAATATCTTTCCAAACAGCAAATTGAAAAAAATAAATCTGCTATTAGATTAAACGCCATGATAAAATTTAACAGCGGATTTGATTTAGCAGAAATCGACCTGAAACTTAGAGGTCCCGGTGATTTATTCGGAACAAAACAAAGCGGTTTGCCGGAATTAAAATTTGTTGATATAACTCAAGACATAGAATTAATTGTAAAAACAAAAGCAGATGCTTTTGAAATAATAAAAAATGATCCATTATTAAACAAAGCAGAACATAAGTTTGTTAAAGACAATCTGCTTAAAAACTACCAAGAAAATCTTCAGTTTTTTAATATAGCTTAATTGCTTTTACATCAAACTCTTTAATAAATCTTGCATATAATTTTTTAATAATTATATTGCAGTAAATTTTTTTAAAGGATTTATAATATCATAAAAGTTACCCCCAAAAGACGATTAAATGTTGCACTAGCATTCAATCAAAAGCCTATGGATATTGGCTCTCAAGCAGATCTACCATCAGTTGATTATTCTGATGATACATATGCAGAGTGGGATTCTTTTGAAACAATTGATGCTATTAAAGAAGCAATTTCTCTTCACCATAATGTCACATTAATTGAAGCTAACACAAAATGTTTTAACAAGTTTCTTGATGTTAAACCGGATATTGTTTTTAATATTTCGGAAGGGAAAAATGGAAGAAGCAGAGAAGCTCAAGTACCCGCAATTTTGGAAATGATTGGAATTCCATATACCGGTTCTGATCCTTGGACTTTAACAACTTGTTTAGACAAACAGAGAACCAAAGAATTTTTATCTTATCATAATATACCTACACCAAAGTTTTTAGTAGTAAATAATGCTAATGATTTTGAGAACTTCAGTCTAAAATTTCCTGTAATAATTAAACCAATCGCTGAAGGTTCTAGCAAAGGAATTTATAATTCATCTATCTTTAGTGACTATTCAACACTAGAGAGTTCTGTTTTTCAAAAAATTGAAGAGTATAATCAACCATTTCTAGTTGAAGAATTTCTTGAAGGAAGAGAGTTTACAGTAGGCATTCTAGGAAATAATAATAATGCAGTTGTGCTCCCCGTTGTAGAAATTAATTTTGAAAGTCTTCCTAAAGAATTAAACCCGATATACTCTTATGAAGCAAAATGGATTTATGATACTACAGAAAATCCATTAGATATTTATGATTGTCCAGCAAATCTTGTAAATGAACTTGAAGAAAAAATAAAGCAGCTAGCTTTAAAAACATTTAAAATTTTTAATTGCAAAGATTGGTGTAGAATTGATATTAGGTTAGACAACCATGGGACACCAAATGTGATTGAATTAAATCCTCTCCCCGGTGTTTTACCAGACCCTAGAGACAATTCTTGTCTTCCAAAAGCTGCAAGAACATATGGACTTTCATATAACGAATTAATCAATTCTGTTTTAAACTTTGCTATTGAACGATACAATATAGATTAATATGAATCCTAGAATATTGATGTGTTATAACGATCCGGTTTCGTTATATGATAACTATACAGGCAAAGAGTTATCTAACGATGAAGAATTCACCGACTTATCCGAGAAGGGATTTTCTCAACAAATCGATTTTATCAAATCCGAATTGGAATTTAATTTTTCTGAAGTTTTTACACTTGGATTTAACAGAGATATTTTAAACGTAATTTCAAAAATCAAAGAAATTAATCCAGATGTAATTATAAATTTTGTTGAATCTATTGATGGAAACGCAGAATACGAAAGTCATGTTACAGGGCTTTACGAATTACTTGGAATAAACTATACTGGTAATTATGGTTTGTGTTTGGCAAATTGTTTGGACAAAACTCGAACAAAAAATATTTTAGCTACATATAATATAAACACACCAAAATTTATAACAGCAGAACTAAATGAAAAAATTACAGAAAAGAATTTTAAGCTAAAATTTCCAATTATTATTAAACTGTCTAGAGAAGATGCCAGTATTGGTATTTCGGAATTATCAGTTGTTAATAATTTTATAGAACTCAAAAAAAGAATAAAATTTTTGAGAAATAGTTTTAATCAATCAGTAATTATTGAGGAATATATTAATGGAAGAGAAATTAATGTTTCTATTTTAGGAGATAGAATTCTTCCATTATCTGAAATATTATTTACTGAATTACCTGATGGGTTTCCTAAAATAATTACATACGAAGCAAAATGGTCTCCTAATTCAATTTATTATAAAAACACCGTTCCCCAATGTCCGGCAAAAATAAATTCCAAATTAAAAAAGAAAATTGAAAAACTAGCACAAGATGCATACTCTGCATTAAACTGCAGAGATTACGCTCGTGTTGATATTAGAGTTTCAGAAGAAAATATACCTTACGTAATTGAAGTAAATCCTAATCCGGATATTTCAATTGATGCCGGTTTTGTTAGATCAGCATTAACTGCGGGAATTAATTACAGTGAACTTTTAAAAACATTAGTTGGTTTCGCATTAAGAAGAAAAGCATATGATACGACCTTTGCAGTTAAAGGATAAAGAATCTATTAACAGAATTATTAGTTCGATTCAACTTTTTAGTGAAGACGAAAAAAAAGTTGCTAAAGAATTAATTGATGAGGTACTTTATAATAAGTTTCAAGATTACTATTATGTATTTGTATATGAGAATGATATTGACAGCAAAGTATATGGATATCATTGCACAGGTAAAAGATCAATGACAGAAGGTGTCTTTGATATGTATTGGATTGCAGTCGATTCCAACTATCATAAAAAAGGAATTGGTAAATTATTAATTGCGCATGCAGAAAAATTTGTTAAAGAAAATAAAGGCAATTTAATTTTAGCCGAAACATCATCTAAAGAATCATATAAAAATACTAGAGCATTTTACAAAGCATGCAAATATGAATCTTTAGCTGAAATAAAAGATTTTTATAAAAAAGATGACAACCTTATAATATTTGGTAAATACATAAGAATATAAAGGATAACTTTGATGGAACTTTGGCAGCAAATGATCCGCGATAGCGTTCACTCTGTTGATCAGCTGGTAGAAAAATTCAACCTCAAGAGAGAAGTGGCAGAAGATCTGGATGAATTTTTTCAGGCTAGAATAAACCCATATTATCTCAGCCTAATTCGGTATCCCGGGGATCCTATATGGCTTCAGTCAGTTCCGGACCAAATAGAATTAGAAGATATGGATGGAACCGAGGATCCACTAAATGAAGATATGATGAGTCCGGTGCCCAATATTACTCACAGATATCCAGACAGATGTTTGTTTTTAGTTACTAGTCAATGCGGAATGTATTGCCGCTTTTGCACTAGAAAAAGGAAAGTTGGTGATTCAGGAAAAATCTCAATGAAGGAACTTGAATCAGCATTTAAATATATTGAAGGACATACAGAAATAAGAGATGTTATACTTTCAGGCGGCGATCCGCTTATGCTTACTGATGTTATGCTAGAAAAAGTACTTAGCAGATTGCGCCAAATTAAGCATGTAGAAATAATAAGACTAGGGACAAAAATGCCTTGCGTGCTTCCTCAAAGAATCACGACTAATCTTGTCAACATGTTAAAAAAATATCATCCAATTTACATAAACACTCATTTTAATCATCCGTGGGAAATCACTCCGGAAAGCACTAAGGCATGCACTATGCTTGTTGATGCTGGCTGTCCTGTTCAAAACCAAGCTGTTCTTATGAAAGGCGTAAATGACGATTCTGAGATTTTAAAAGAATTATTTCAGAAACTTCTTAAGATTAGAGTAAAACCATATTATTTATTTATGGCTGATGAAACGAAAGGAGCAATGCACTTTAGGACTACTGTTGAAAGGGGTTTGGAAATAATTGATAATTTAAGAGGACATACATCAGGATTAGCAATTCCCCACTTTGTAATTGATGCTCCAGGCGGTGGTGGCAAAATACCATTATTACCTAAATATGTTCTTCACCAAGATGAAGAAAGAATAATTATGCGAAATTATAAACACGATATTTATGTTTATAGAAACATTGAAGATGATAAAAATAAATCAAGCAAAATCAATATTGAAGTGATAAATAACAATAATGGTAATGGGAAACTAAAGGAACCAAAAAAATTAAAAAGATCAGCTAGAATAGAAATTCAAGAAGTTGAGAGTTTATAAATTGTTTTAGATAAGAGGCTGATTTGTTCAGCCTTTTTAATGTTTTTAATTGGTTATAATATCAAAAATATCTTCCTCTAAGGTCTTTATTGGAGTTTCAATTATCCTTCCTTTTTCTTCTTTGTTTTCATAAAAGATAAAGGTTGGCACAAGATCAATATTTTTTTCTTTAATATCTCCTTCGGGCGAATTTCTATTGCGGTCAACTGCATAAATTTTTAGTCTATCGAAATTGTAACCATCTTTTTTTAGAATTTTAATAAATCTAGGCACTTCCCTTCTACTGTCGCTGCACCAACTGCCTAAAATAATTTCTATTTCGTAATTATTTAATTTGTCGTTGAGCTTTTTAATTATTTCTTTATTTGAATCATAATTTTGAAATTCTGTTTTGTACCACCAATCAAAACTGCTATCATGAAAAGCTTCAATGCTGCAAACACCTATTAACATTGGCTTTCCAGATTTTTCATCAACTACAATTTTGTTTTGAGCTGCTAAGGAAAATGTAAAAAGAATAAATATAAGTACTATTATTAATCTAGCTTTTGTTGTAATTATTGTTTCTAACATCTAAGCCCCAATACAATTTGTTTCTTAATATTTGAAAATAATTTGTTCCCGGGACATGCACTAATCTAAGAGGGTTTTGAGATTTTGTAATATTCAATGTAACCGGAGCTTCATAGTTATATACTCTTTGCCCGTCGCAGCTTACTTGCACTTGCCTATGAGGAACTCTAATTTCTATAGAAATTTTTTGATTTGTTGAAACAACTAAAGGGCGCATCGTTAAAGTGTGTGGCGATATTGGACTTAGCGTAATCGCATCAGCATTAGGGCTGACAATTGGTCCGCCTACAGAAAGTGAATATCCTGTTGAACCTGTTGGAGTGGCTACTATAATTCCATCTGCAGAAAAAGTTGAGACATAATCATCGTCAACTTTCAGCGTAATTTCTATCATTTTTGGCCAAGGTCCTTTATCAATTACAATATCATTAATTGCATAAAGTTTTTCTTCCGGATTTGCCGATGAAAATCCTTCAAGCGTAATTCTTTCATCAATTGTATAATTTTCAGTTTTTATGTAATTGATAAATTCGTCCAAATTTGATAAATCTATTTCAGCAAGAAAACCAAGCTTCCCAAAATTCACACCGGCTAAAGCAACTTTATAATTTCTTGCATTGAAGGCCGTACTCAACATGGTCCCATCACCACCGAGAGAAACAATAATATCACTAGTTCTAAATAATTCATTATTCTCTAAAAATAAAATATGCGCAATTTCATCATCGCTAAACTCATTTATAATTGTGTTGCTTATTGCAAAATTTAAAGAGTGGTTTTTTAATTTCTCAATTATAGTTCTAACCAAATCTCTAACATTTTCTTTTGTAGTATTTGGCAATATTCCAATTTTCATTTCAGTTCTTTTTTAACTCCCATAGTTTGCTGTATTTTGTAAAGACATATGCAGATGAAAACACTGCTAATATAAACCCTTGAATGCCATCAAGAAATCCAAGTTTAAATACATACATTTTTAGAAAAATAATTATTGGTCTTAAAATTATATCAGTAATTCTAAAAGTCTTTTCTTTTTTACTTAAATCAATTGCAGCCAAAGTTGTGTATCTGTTAAATTTTTCAAAATAGTGTTTTATTGAAGGATCTGTATAATGATTTAAATCATTTTTTAGATGTCCAACTTTTCCAGAATAAACCAAATATTCATGAACACTGTTTTCACTAAACTTAACAAAATTTTTATTGAATAATCTTTCAATTCTTCCGGGATACCAGCCGCTGTGTTTTATCCATCGCCCTAAGAAAAAAGCTCTACGTGCAACATCAAATACAACTTCTTCCTTATGGAATTTTTTAAATTCATTTATTTCATTAGATAATTCTTTAGTAATTGTTTCGTCAGCATCAATCCAAAAGATCCAATCGTTTGAAGATATTTCAACAGCATTTTGTTTTGTCTTTGCATAGCCTTCCCATTCGGCAATTTCACATTTTACTTTTTCATATGAATCAGCAATCTCTTTTGTTTTATCAGTCGATTTGCTATCAACAAATATTATAATTTCATCGATACAGTCAAGCTGACTTTCAATACAGTTTTTAATATTGTGCTCTTCATTATTTGCAATGATGATGGACGATATTTTGATTTTGCCACTCAATTAATTTTCTTTCCTTAAAGACAATTTATTTACAATTAGATTTAACGCCAGAGTAAACCAAACCATTGTAATAATCTCGTGATCTCCAAAATTCCATTCAGCTAAACCGGAAACTAAAAAACCAATAAAACAAGCAAATGCGCCCATCGAAACTGAAGAGTAGAACGTTTCACTTTTTACGGATTTATAAATTTTCATTTGTTTTATAAAAATTATAATAAGAAGAGTCATGACAACTATAAATCCGAAACCACCAAGTATTACTAAAAGATGCACATAATTATTATGAAGATGACCATAAGTAATTCGCTCAAAAGGTTTTCTATATTCTTTATATAGTTTATGAAGATCGATATCTCCTACACCAAAAATCGGATGATCTAAAAACATCCTAAAACCCGCTGACCATTGGTTAAACCTTTCTAAATTTGTATCATGATAGGGATCAATAATTGATGTGAATCTATTTACTTTATTGTAAGTAATGGCAATGAATTTTTGATTTGGATAAATATCAGTAATATTGTAATCACTATGATAAATAACTTTAGATTTCAATTCATCATTGCTAATATCAAGTTTTAAAATGTTGTTATCATAAGTTATAGCATAAATTAGATTTCCATTTACTTCTATTGATTTAATTCCGTTCACCTTATCAGGGTTTGATAATTGATTTAATGCGTTTTTATCAATTTTATAAATCAATAAATCTTCATTTGACTGCATAAAAACAATACTATCGGCAATCCAAACAAATCCTGAATAGAAATTAAATTCTTTTGAAATTATAAGTGAATCAATGAGTCCTTCGTTTAATGAATAAATTTGCAATTCATTCTTGGTTGTTGAATATCCGCCTAAAATATTTTTTTGAACTGAGACGTTATTCATTCCGCTAAATTGAGGATAATATTTATATTCTTGAGGTGAAGCAAAGATTGTTAATCCGCTGTCTAAGTCCAATACATAAAGTTTATTATCATTCACATCAAAATCTATACTTCTTCCGTTTGTAAAAAATTCATTAGTCTCTTTTAGGCTGAAGTTTTCTCTTTTGAAAAGATATAATTGCAAATTAACCGTGGCAGAAAAAAAAGTTGTATCATTTATTTTCTTTATATCAACAACAGGAAAATCTAAATTAATATTGTCTTTAAGATTTAATTCTGGATCAAGAATATTAATTCCGCCTTCATAATCAGCTTCAACAATTATTGAACTATCAGCGTAAATATTCCATGCCCTGCCATTTGTTTCGAGAACCTTTTCTTGATTGCTTGCAAAATCAATTAGTTTAATTTCGCTGACAGTTTTAATTCCAAGTAAAAGAAAAAGTCCAACTAAAATTGATGGGACGATAATGATCCAGATACGCTTTAATAATAAAATTGTAAATAAACCCGCCAAAGCCCCAATCCATGCGGCTCTTGTATAGCTAGCTAATAATGCAGTAAATGATATTCCAAATAAAATGAGAGTTATAATTTTCCAAATAATTTTCTGCTTTTCATTAATCAAAAAAGCAAAAAGGAATATTGTTGTAAAACTAATTAACCCTCCGGCTGTCATAACATATTGAAATGTAGATGGTCCTTTGGATTCAATTTGATATAAGTGTGAAGAGAAATGTTGATATGAAGCAATCAAATAAACTGTAAATGTAATTATTGAAGCGCCGATAAATATGTACACTATTTTCTTTAATTCAGCCAAGTTGTTTATTGAAGAGTAAACAGTATAGACAACCGGAATGAGAAGAACTCGTTTTAATAAATTATTAAATGACTGAGCTTGATTGAGAGCAAATATTGTTGATAGTATTTCTGCCACTATAAAAAGAATAAACACAATTTCTAAACCGGTTTTTTGAAATTGATTTTCCTTTTTATAAAATGATTTAAAGATAAGTGTTAGTAAAGCTCCGAAATAACCGATCTGGTTAAGGAAAATCGAATTATTTAATGTGAGTACAAATATTATAAGAAAACCAAAAATCGTATAATCTATTAATTTATTTTGTTTTAGGTTCTGCCTCATAATTAATCTCTAAACTGCATTTCATAAAGTTTATTATAAATTCCCATTTTGTCACTTAATAATTGATCATGTTTTCCTGTTTGAACAATTTCGCCTTTGTCCATTACTATAATTTTATCTGCATTTCTAATAGTGCTTAATCTGTGAGCAATAACAAAAGTTGTGCGGTCAAACATTAATCTTTCAATAGCTTCTTGGACTAAAATTTCTGATTCATTATCAAGTGCAGAAGTAGCTTCATCAAAAATCATAATCGGAGGATTCTTAAGCAGAGCGCGGGCAATAGAGATTCGTTGTCTTTGTCCACCTGAAAGTTTGGTTCCCTTTTCACCAATAATTGTATCGAATCCATTTGGAAGTTCACTAATAAATTTTTCTGCATTAGCGGCTTTTACTGCATCCAATATTTTCTGTTCAGGATAATCAGTTAATCCATATGCAATATTATTTTTTACTGTATCGTTAAAAAGGACAGTCTCCTGCGTAACAATTCCCATCATTTTTCTTAAAGAATCAAGTTTGATTTTTCTTATATCGATTCCGTCAATTAAAATTGAGCCGGAAGTTGGATCAAAAAATCTAGGGACTAAATCAACCATTGTAGTTTTGCCTGCTCCGCTGCTTCCTACAAATGCAATTATTTCTCCTTTTTTCACGGAAAGATTTACATTTTTTAGAATAAGTTCATGAGAGTCGTCATAATGGAAAGAGACATTTTTAAATTCTACAGAATCGTTAAAATCATCTTTGGGTTTAGAATCCGGATCGTCCTTAATTGACGGTTCAATATCAAGGATGCTAAATATTCTATCCCCTGCAGCACTCGATTCTTGAATTCTGTTATTGATGCTGCTCATTTCTTTAACAGGCGGCATCAAAGAAAATATTGCGAATAGAAATCCTAGGAATTCACTTGGCTTTAATGATCCTTCTATAAGGACTAACTTTCCACCATAATAAATTATTGCAACCCCAACAAAGACGCTTAGGATTTCAGTAATAGGTGAAGCGGCATTTCTAATTCTAACCATTCTTAAAAAAATTCGCCTTAAGCCATTAGTTTCATCAACAAATTTTTGATTTTCAAATTTTTCCATTCCAAAAGCTTTAACAATCTTAACACCAGAAATTGTCTCATGAATAACAGTTGTTAAATCTGCCATTTTTTCTTGCAGAATTGCACTTTCTTTTCTCAGTTTTATTCCAATTAATGCAATAAAGAAAAGTGAAAACGGTAATACAACAAAAGAAAAGAGTGTAAGCTGCCAGCTAATAGAAACAGCAATTATTAAAAAAACTATTATTGTAAGAGGTTCTCTGATCAGATTAAAAAATATTAGTGATACAGAAGTTTGAACAACGTAAACATCATTGATGATTCTAGAAATTAAATTTCCGGTTTTTTCGCCTTTAAAGTAGCTCATCGGAAGTTTATTAATATGTGCATAAAGCCTATCGCGAATATCTTTTATTACTGTCTGCTCAACGTATGCAAGAAAAAAAGCTTGTAAATATGCGAAAATATTTTTGCCCAAATAAACTACAAAAATAAGAATGCAGATTTTTATAAGTGTTTCAGATTGTGTTCCGGTAAAAATATATTTTTGAAAAGCATTTTCAATTTCTTCAAAAGTTGATGTTACATTTTCCGGAATTACATTAGGAGTAACCGAAGTAGTTTCTGTAACTTGTTCTTGGGCTTTATCATTGCTTTGAAATAGAGCGTCTAATAAAGGTATTGTTAAATAAACTGAAGCACCATTTAAAATTGCGTACATCACAGTAAAACCAATTGAGAGCATAACATGCTTCCAATAAGGCTTTACGTAACTTAATAATCGCAGATAAGTTTTCATTAATCAATCCGGAACTTGAGGATAAGTAAAAACTCCTAAACCATCTTTGTGTTCAACAGTTCTAATAATCTTGTTCTCTTTAAAATTATAAAAATATATTTTGGAATTACTTTCAATTCCATCATCATAAACAATGTTATTACCAAAGATAAAAAAGTTTTTTATACCATAGCCGTTTATTTGATAAAGTATTTTTCTGCTAAAGTTGTTATAAACAGTTAGTGTGGATATCATACTATTTCCCTTTTCATTAGTATGAATTTTAGCCGTTCTAACAATAGAAAATTCATCATCAAAACTCCATTCAATTTGGAGAAGCTCTTCATCTGAATAAACAATTGCAGAGGAATCAGCTTTTACTTCATCATATAATGATATTGTATTTAATGAATCTTTATTACCTAGAATTATCCTATATTTATTTGATGGCGAGAAGTATTGCAAATTTTTCTTAGGGGGAAGTGGAAACCCACCCGAAAGTAAATCATAATCAGAAGAATCACTTGCTAATTTATTTCCATCATAATCAAATTGCAGCGCAACTCTTTTTATGATTGTGGTTTTAATTGAATCCAGCGCATAAAAATAGACTTGGAAATTATCATTCAGCCAAAATCCATTTATTAAATTTCCCTTACCAAATATTTTTTTTCGTTTAATTGTTTCTTTATAATTATCCATAAAATATAGACGAGTATTAAGTATATATGGAATTCCGCCTCGTCTTCCCCAAGATAATGATGTAATAAAGTAGCTTACGTTTTTTTCAAAATCTTGATAAAATCCATAAACATTTCTGCCCCATTCGCTCCAAAGAATATCAAATTTATTTCGATGGAAATCATAACCGAGCAAAGAAGGAATTCCGTTATTTAAACCAACAAATTGAAATTTAGAATTGAATGTCGTTTGAATAGAATCATTTTTGACCAATTTATATTCAGAAATAATTGAATCGATAATTAGGTTATCTGCCAAATTTCTTGCTTCTTTTATAGAATTAAAATAACCGAGAATGACAGAGTTAACACTATTGGAAGGAACATACAGAGTATCCAACTCTAAAGTATTAAAGGAACTAATTGAACTATGAAAATCGGCGTTGAATTTTTCTATTAAAATTGAATATGGTTCATGAGTTGGTTTTATTTTTTCATTATTGCTGCATGAAAATAAAGCCAGAACTGAAATGATAAAAAGTAAATTCAATACAATTTTCATTTTCCCCTCGGGTGATGATTTTTATGAACTTCCTTAATATAGTTCCTATCAATATGAGTATAAATTTGTGTCGTTGAAATATCTGCATGACCAAGCATTTCTTGCACAGCGCGCAGGTCAGCTCCACCTTCAATTAAATGGGTTGCAAATGAATGACGAAAAACATGCGGATGAACTTCTTTTTTAATTCCGGCTTTCTTAACATATTTATCCAAAATTTTCCAAATACCCATGCGTGAAAGTTTTGTTCCTCGTTTATTCAGAAAAACAATATTGGCACTTTTTAACTTATTCTCAAGTGAAGGTCTGGCATATTTTAAATATTCTAAAACCCAATTAACGGCACTTGAGCCAATAGGAATAATCCTTTGCTTCGATCCTTTTCCTAAAACCCTAATAACTTCTTCACTAAAAAATAAGTCACTAACTTTTAAATTTATCAATTCACTTACTCTAAGTCCGCAAGAATAAGAAATCTCTAGCATCGCTTTATCCCTTAGCCCAAGAGGTAAATCAGAAGAATCAGTTTCATCTAGAATTTTTTCTATTTCATTTAATGATAAGTATGAAGGGAGTTTTCTGGAAATTTTTGTTGATGCAAGTTTGTCGGTTGGACTTGCTTTAACATATTCATTTTTGACTAAGTATTTAAAAAAACCTTTTAGAGATGAACGATACCTTGCCGTTGTTCCGCTTGATGCACCATTGCTTTTTAATTTCTGAAAGAATGATTGTAGCACTTTATAATCAACTTCACTCAAATCAGTAATATGAAGTTCTTCTGAAAAAATCAAAAGTTTAGAAATATCATTTTCGTAAGATTGAATAGAATTTTCTGATAAATTTTTTTCGAATTTTAGGAAGGTTAAATATTCTTTAAGGAATTCTCTCATTTATCCTTTGATGATTCGTTTTCCATTTCATCTTGTTTTGGATATCTAATTCTTTTGTGGTGCTGACTTAATAAAATACTCAAAAATGCTTTTTTAATTTTGTTGATATCGCCTAATGTAATTGGGGCTTCATCCAACTGTCCATCGTCCAATCTTTGTTTAAAAAGATTGCTAATAACATTTTCAATTTTTTGCTGATCGGGTTCAGTCATTGCTCTTACTGTAGATTCGCAAGCATCAGCAAGCATTAAAATTGCTGTTTCCTTTGTATTTGGTTTTGGACCAGGATATCTGTAATCTTTTATTTCAACATTTTCTTTGCCATATAATTCTTTGGCTTTTTCATAGAAATAACTTACTACCATTGTGCCATGATGCATAGGGATAAAATTTATAACTTCTTGAGGAAGTTTATATTTTTCTGCAACTTCAATTCCTTTAATAACATGATCAATAATAATTTTAGCACTTTCTTTCGGTTTTAAATTTTCATGAAGATTACCATTTCCCATCTGATTTTCGACAAAACTTTCCGGGCTTAATGATTTGCCAATATCGTGATAGTAAGCTCCAACCCTTGCCAGTGTTGAGTTTGCATGTATTGTTTCTGAAGCACTCTCAACTAAAGATCCAATTGTCATAGAATGTGTAAAAGTTCCGGGAGCATTTTTAGATAATTCTTTTAATAGTGGATTATTAAAATCTGTTAGCTCAAGAAGGGTTAAGTCAGTAGTAATTTTAAATATTCTTTCTATAAAAATAATAAGTCCATATGTTAGAACAGGACTTACTAAAGCATTTGACGCAGCAAATGCGCCGGTTATAAGCATTTGATTTACTGGAGCAAACCTTTCAAATCCAAATGCCAAAATGGAAGTAAAATATCCAAGTAAAATGAATAGAAACGATCTAAAAATTTGATTTCGATTTTTTATATCTCTTACTGTATAAGCCGCCAATCCGCCGGCTACAATATTCATTACCGCGAAGGCATAATCATTCCCTCGCAATCCCCCTACAATTAATGCAATTACAATTGTTCCATAAAAACCTAATCTAGAATCAAAAACAATTGTAAATAACATTGATAAAACAGGAACTAAAATCAGCATTTCAACAGGTGCTTTTACATCAATCTGATGAACTAAATATGCTAGAAAGCTGACAAATAAAATTATTAACGAAATTAACAAGAGCTTATAATTATCATTAAATATTTTTTTTCTAAACAAATAGATATACATTATAAATAAAACGAAAATAACTAAAATGTGAAGGAACTTGCCGATTGTTTGTGTAATTCTTCCCAAAATTCCAATTTCAGTTCCTTTAGCAATTCTATAAGAATCAATTTTTAATTTCGCATCCGGAGTAATTCTATCATGTTTGGCTACAATTCTTTCATTTTCATTTACAATTCCAACATTTCTTGTTACTTTATTTTTTGCTGTTGCAATAGCTGTATTTGTAAAATCATCACTATAAGTTACGTTTGGAGCAATAAATCTATATACATATTCTTTTATTGCATTATTTACGTCGTTCGAAGTAGAAAGCTGGGTTAAATAATCTTCTATAAAAAGGCTTAATGAATTTTTATCATAAAATTTTGTTTTTGGAACTAGCTTTTCAAACTTTCCTTCTCGCAAAGCAATTGTATCTTTTTTTATTTCTTCATAAGTAAGATTTAAATAACCTCTTTTATAAACTGCCAAAATAAGATCAGAGGAAATTCTGAAAATATCAGAAAGACTAAGACTTTGAGAAGCAGTTAAACTGTTTTCTTTAATTCTGATATTCTTTAATATCTGGTATGCTTGAGGAGATAAAAAAGTTTGTCGGTAATTATTAATTTCAGCTGACTGAAAAATATCTTTGTCAATTATTTCACGTAATTTTTTATTATAACTTTTTAAAGAATCCAGTGATTGGTCCAAAGCAAGTTCGTTCAGAACAAAAACCGGATTAGTGCTTTCGGCGGCTTTTAAGAGTTCTTTATCATATTGCTCTTTGCTTTTTAGAATTTCGAATGTTGTGGAGGCAATTAAATCATCTTGAATCCAGATTGATCCAACATTAATTTCAGATTCTAAGGCCTCACCTTTAGGAAACATAAAAACTATAAGTCCAATTGTTAGCAAAAGTAAAAATACTTTTACTCTATAACTTACTTTTAACTTATCTTTTGTTTCTTGTTTCATTATTTACTTTTCTTTTTTACATTATAAAGCATTTCTAAAAATTCAGCAGTCCCATCTTCATCATTTGTTCTTTGAGTAATATAATCAGCATTGTTTTTAATTTCGGGAACGGCATTTGCCATAGCAATTTTTAAAGCTTTTGTACGAAATAATTCCCTATCATTATGCCAATCGCCAAGAACCGCTGTTTCTTTTATCGAGAGCTGTAAATGCTTTAATAACCTTTGCAATCCGGTAGCTTTATTAATTCCGTGTTTTCTAATTTCTAAATAATAAATTCCTTTGTGGCTGAAAGACTTATAATAATTTGTGTATAATCCCCATGTATAAGGGAACATCATTTTAGTTTCAATTGTTTTTAGAGAATTTTTATAATCGCCGGCAAGAACAATTTCAAGCGTTTTTGATCTGTGATGTTTATTATATTCTTCAACCTCTTTGTAATCAGCTCCAAACTTATCAAGAAGAGTAGGAATTAAAGAATCATGTTCGGTATAAAATATTGCTTCATCTAAACAAAGAGCACTTTTCACTAAATAGTGATCAGCCAATCTTAAAGCACGTTTAACAAACTTTTCTTTTATATATGATTCAAAAATTACTTGATCTGAATTAATACTTTTTATTAATGATCCATCAAGTGAAATTAAGGGAGTTTGTAAATCTAATTCTTTTGCAAAATGAACAACTGCGCTGTGTAATCTTCCGGATGCAAATGTAAATCTAATTCCTAAACCCCTTAATTCTTTGACTAAATGTTTAGTAGATTTACCAATTTCACCGGAGCTATTTAAAAGTGTTCCATCTAAATCAAACACTACCAGTTTAATATTTTTTAATAACTCTTTGTTAATCATATCTAGTTAATAACTCTCCAATCTTGTTTTGATAGAACTTTATAGATAACAAAAATTGAGATTATTGATAATCCAAAATAAATAATTGCTTCTGTATAGTTCATAAATAATAAACTTCCTATTGCAAAAAGCGATGAATAAACTAGAATAACTCCCATTAACCAGCTTAAAAACATTCCGCCAAAAGCAACATTAGCTTTTATATGAGGAAGTTTATCGGATATTTTTTTCCAAAGAATTCCACCCGGATAAACCCTTGAATAAAATTCTATTAATTTTGATTCTTCAACCGGATTTGTTAAAAATGTTACTGCCAGCCATACTACTGTAGTAATTCCAGTTAAATAGAATAATGAATCCGGAAATTTAATATCAAATAAAATCATAAATGGATAAACTACAAAAGGAGTAATCATAGCAGAAATTTCTGACCAAGCATTTATGCGCCACCAGAACCATCTTAAAATTAATACTAACCCTAATCCCGCGCCGCATTGCAAAATAAATTCCCATGCCCCGGAAATTCTATTTATAAATAATGTAACTATAACTGACACAATCATTAGTATTATTGTAATAGCTCTAGATGCAAAAACATAATGCTTTTCATCTCTTCCTTTTGAATAAAATCTTCTATAAAGATCATTTAGTAAATATGAAGTTCCCCAATTTAAGTGAGTTGCAATTGTACTCATATAAGCTGCAAAAAATGCGGCAATCATTAATCCTTTAAGTCCGACAGGTAAAAAATCTCTCATGGCATAAATATAACCAAGACTTTTATCCGCATAGTCTAAATTAGGATAAATAACCAATGATGCAATTCCAACAATAATCCAAGGCCAAGGTCTAATTGCATAATGCGCGACTTGAAAAAACAACATTGCAAAAAGAGAATGTTTTTCATCTTTTGCCGACATCATTCTTTGAGCAGTATAACCACCGCCTCCGGGTTCAGCTCCTGGATACCAAGAAGCCCACCATTGAATGCCAATATAAGCGAGAAATGATGTAATCGTTAAGGCAAAAGCAGTTCCATAACTTGAAGCATCTGCATCTGCAGAAATGGTTGGGAAAAAATCAAAAATGAATTCAGGAAGTTTTTCTTGCAAACCTGCAATTCCATTAATCTGAGGCGAATTAATAACGAGAACAGCTAGAATAATTGATCCGCCCATTGCTAAAAAGAATTGAAATGCATCTGTAACAACAACGCCCCAAAGTCCTGAGAGTGCTGAATAGAATGCTACAAAAATCATTGCGCCAAAAACATAATAAATAACAATTGATTCTTCTATTCCAAAAAATCCGGTTAATATTGAAGTCATGGCTTTATTAACCCAGCCCATAATTATGATATTCATAAAAAGGCCAAGATAAACAGCTCTAAATCCTCTTAAAAAGGAAGCAGATTTTCCTGAATATCTAATTTCGGCAAATTCAGCTTCTGTCATAATACCGGCTCTTCGCCAAAGCCTGGCAAAAAAGAAAACAGTTAACATTCCGCCAAATGCGAAATTCCACCAAATCCAGTTTCCTGAGATACCGTTTTTGGTTACTAATTCAGTAACCGCAAGCGGAGTATCGGCAGCAAAGGTAGTTGCAACTAAAGATAATCCGGCAAGGTACCAAGGCAGATTTCTTCCGGAAAGAAAAAACTCATCTGTACTTTTCCCGGCTCGCTTGGAATAATAAAGAGCAATCAACAAACTTGCTGCAAAATAAACTATAATAATTATGTAATCTAAAAGTTCCACGTTAGTCTATATTTATTTAGAAGATAATTTACTCAAGAGAGTTCCAACCGTCATTGTTGCAATTACACCAACTAAAGTGTACCAAGTCCATGCAACTAACTGGAGAGAAATAACAGTAATCATTACAAAAATTCCGGCAGTAAATCCGGCGAGAGCATCTTCTTGTGTAGCTTTCTTTACAAATAAACCAAGCATAAAAGTACCAAGCAACCCACCATAAGTAAACGAAGCAATACTTAATGCTAATTCCACAACTGTCTGTGAAGAATTCATAAAGAATAATGCAGAAAGAACTAACATTCCGGCCCAAAAGAATGTGAATATTCTTGATAATTTTAATTCTTTAACAGGATCATCTAAACTTGTAATTGGTTTATACAAATCAATCATAGTTGAAGAAGATAACGAACTGATTGAACCGGCAAGTGTTGACATTGCAGCTGCAAATAATCCAGCGACTATTATTCCGGTCACTCCAACCGGCAATTCCTCAATAATAAACTTTGGAAATATTTCATCAGATCTAATATCAAGAGTTCCGTAATAAGCGTAAAGAGCTATTCCAACAAGCATGAAAACAAAAAATTGAAAAATAATTATGATGCCGCTTCCAATAATTGCTTTTTGCCCTGACTTTAAATCTTTGGTTGTAAGCAATCTTTGAACAATTAATTGATCTGTTCCATGAGAAGCCATCGAAAGGAATGCTCCACCTAAAACTCCGCCCAAAAGAGTATATGGATCAGAGAAAAAGCCTCCAACTCCATTTGAAAAACCAAAGTTAAAAATTGCTAATTTATCTGCTGATTGTGCCGCGTCAATTACAGATTGAATTCCATTTGGCAAAAGATATTCTACTAAATAAAATCCAGCTGCCAACGCACCGCCCAAATAAATAAACATCTGAATTACATCAACCCAAATAACTCCTTTAACTCCGCCTGTTACAGTATAAACCAGAGTTATAAGAGTAATAACAATTATTGCAGTTGGATAATCAATATCAAGCATAAGCTTTAAAGGAATTGCAGTCGCAAATAATCTTACACCATCAGCAGCTGTTCTTGTAAATAAGAAAACTATTGAAGAGAATGTGCGTGTTTTATTTCCAAATCTATTTTGAAGAAAAGAATATGCAGTTTTTAACTCACCTTTATTATATGCCGGTAAAAAGAAAAAAGCTACAATTATTCTTCCAATCAAATAACCAAAAGTCACTTGAATAAAATTTAGATTTGTTAAATAAGCCAATCCGGGTATTGAAATAAATGTAAGCGTACTTGTTTCAGCAGCAACAATAGAGAAGCAGACTGCCCACCAAGGAACAGATTTAGAACCAAGGAAATAATCATTTACACTTTTTTGTTTGCCGCCACGTATGATACCGAAAGCAGCTACACCTATTAGGTACGCTGCTATAATTATAAAGTCAATTGTATTTATCAATGGATTCCGCCTTAAAGCTTTTTGAGATCTTCTACCGCTTCTTCTACACTATTAAATATTGGTAATACTCTATCTAATTGAGATATCTCAATTAAAGAGCGCACATTTTTTGTGGGAGATGCTAATCGAATATGACCTTCATTCGACTGCAAAATTCTAAATGCTAACAAAATTGCACTTAAACCCGAACTATCACAATATTCAACTTCGGAAAGATCTATGACTAATTTTGTTACTTCATCGGTATGCAACAGAATTGTAAATTCACCTTTTACCAATCCTGCAATTGATGCATCAAACCTACTTTCGTTTAATCTAAATACTGCTATATCACTTTCATTTTTTAGCTCAAAATTAATATTATCGCTCATTTTCTTTTCTCAGTTAAATTAAGTTTTTTAAAACATTAAAAGTGAATTTAATAAATTTCTATAAGAAATTTCTGAATTAATTACCGAATTAGTGACTTGAAAATTGTAATATAAATCAGAATTCTCTTTCTTAAATCCAACTTTAAAATCTGCATTTATTTTTTTTGTTATATAACCTGAAATTAGATTATTTGTTCTTTCTAAATCAATTACAATATCAAATTTGGTTGAATTTATTCTTTTAAAAAAATCTTTATTTGGAAGATTCAATCTACTGAAATCTGTTTCCATCAAATTCACAATTTCCACTGTATTTAGATCTGATATTTTGACGGGAGCAATCCGTAAAAGTTTAATATCTTTTCCTTTTAATTTCAGTTGAGAATATAACTCAATTGAATGATTTACATCCTCTTGAACTGTTGGTAATATTAAAAGGATTTTTTTTGACTTACTAAAAAATTTATTAAAATCTTTTTCAAGATCAACAATTTTCTTAACTCCGTTTAGAGCAATGAATTCCGTAATTTTTTTTTTAAGATTTTCAAACATTCAGACTATTCAACCATTTTTAGAAAATCATTTTCAGTCAATATTTTAATTCCAAGTTTTTTAGCTTTCTCAAATTTTGAACCGGGACTATCTCCAACAACAACAAAATCCGTTTTTGAACTTACGCTTGAAACAACTTTTCCACCTTTTGCTAAAATTTTATCTTTTGCTTCATCTCTTGTTAAAGAATTTAAAGTACCGGTTAAAATAAAACTTTTATTATATAATCCATCAGAAACATTTTCAATTTTTTCTGACACAAATATTAATCCGGCTTCTTTTAGCTTTTTTATAATTTCTATATTTTTTTCATTTTCAAAAAATGTTTTTATACTTGCACTAATTCTTGGTCCAATTTCTGGAACAGATTCTATTTCTTCAGAAGATGCATTTATTAAATTATCAATATTGTTAAAATGTTGAGCTAGCTTTTGCGCCGCTCCTGCTCCAACATATCTGATTCCTAGAGCAAATAGAACTTTATGGAATGGTCTTTTTTTACTTGCTTCTATAGAAGAAATCAAATTTTCAATACTCTTTTTCCCAAATCGTTCTAAATTTTCTAATTGATCTTTCTTTTTGTAAAGTTCATAAATATCTGCATAAGACATAAGTATTTCCAAATCAACAAAAAGGTTTACAATTGATTCACCCAAACCTTCAATATCCATAGCACCACGGGATGAGAAATGTTCTATTTTCCCTTTTACTTGTGCGCCACATAAATTATTTTGACAGTAAATTGCTACTTCACCTTCGGGTTGAAAAAGTTCAGAATTACAAACTGGACAAACTTTTGGTTTCTCAATTTCTTTTGATTCTTCAGTTTCAATTCTGCTAACAACTTTAGGAATTACATCTCCTCCTTTTTCAATAATTACTAGGTCTCTTTCATGAATTCCTTTTTTTTGTATTTCATCAAAATTATGAAGTGTAGCGCGAGAAATTGTCGATCCTGCCAAAAGCACCGGCTCCAGCTCTGCAACCGGAGTTAGCGCACCGGTTCTGCCAACCTGCCAAGTAATTTTATTAAGTTTTGTAGTTGCTTGTTTAGCTCTAAATTTATAAGCCACTGCCCATCTAGGTGATTTTGCAATACTTCCTAAAATTTTTTGTTGATTTAGTAGATTTACTTTTACTACAACTCCGTCAATTTCATATTGAAGATTATCTCTTTTTTCGCTCCACTCTCTGCAGTAATTTATTACTTCGTCAATATTGCTACATAATTTATAATTTGGATTTACCTTAAAACCAAGTTTCTTTAATAACTCTAAATTTTCGTTTTGGGATTCAAACTCAAAGTTGGTAGAAGAAAGTGAATAAACAAAAACATCTAAAGGTCGTTTTGCAACAATTTTTGGATCTTGCAGCTTCAAAGTTCCGGCAGTAGAATTCCTTGGATTTGCAAATAATTTATCGCCAACTGCTTCTCTTTCTTGATTGAGTTTTTTAAATCCTTCAGTATCCATAAACACTTCACCGCGTATTTCAATTTCTGAAAGATCATAATTCGTATTAATTTTTTTTATTCTAAGGGGAATCGATTTAATTGTTTTTATGTTATTTGTAATTTCTTCACCAAAGGTTCCATCGCCCCTAGTTGCAGCAGTAACTAAATAATTATTTCTATATCTAAGGCTGACCGAAACTCCGTCAATTTTTAATTCAGTTACATAATTCACTTCAGTAGTTGATGGAAGGTTTTCCTTTACTCTTCTGTCAAAATCTCTAAGTTCCTCTTCGCTGTATGTATTTGAAAGACTCAACATTGGAATTGTATGTTGAATTTGCTTGAATTCTTTTGTTAAATCTGAACCAACTCTTTGTGTAGGAGAGTTTGGAGTGATTAAATGAGGATTTTCACTTTCTAATTTTTCTAATAAATTTAAAAGTTGATCGTACTCATAATCACTTATTTGAGGTTTTGCGAGAACATAATAATTGTAATTATGTTCTTCAATTTGTTCTCTTAATTTTTCAATTCTTTCTTCTACCGGATTCATAGTATAATTTTATTTAACGTTGTATAATCCTTTTGAATCAATCATAACGCTTTTTACTTCACCTTTTTTACCGGTAAAATTTAATTTCTTTTCATTCATGTAAATTTCAATTCCACCACTATTACCAATAAGAAGTTCAATTTTATTCAGTGCTTTAATTTTTTTATCTCGTCTTGGTAAAAGAATGAATTCAGAAGTATCTCTTGTATCAGATATAAATTTTACCCAAGAAGAATCCAGTGCTTTTAAATTAACTTCTAAACTATCTTGCGAAGCAATAAAAGCATTACTTTTTGATGGACTTTCATCAACCTCAAATCGATCTGAATTATCAAAAATTTCTTCCATAGGTTTTTCTTGAATTATAATATTCTGGTCTTTTTTGATAAACATAAAATAAACTACTGTAAGAATTCCAATTAATATTACCGCGCTAATAATGATAATTGTATTGCTGCCTATTTTTGGTTTTAATTTATCAGCAGATATTTGATTTTCTTCAGCATCAAATGTTTTTGGTTCTTCGGTTGGTTTTTCTTTTTCTTCCTTCGCTTTTATTGACTTTTCTTCAGACTTACCGCTTTTTGCTAATTCATATTTTTTAAGAACTTCAGTAGGATCAAGCTCAACAGCTTGTGCATATGATTTAATAAATGCTTTAATATAAATCTCAGGCAGAATATTGAACTCGCACTCTTCAATTGCCTTCAGAAATTTAATATCAATTCTGAATTTAGAATGCATCTCTTCAAGAGTAACACCAATTTCTTCTCTGCGAGATTTTAACTCTTCTGAAAAATTTTTTAGAAGTTCATTCATAAGGTTTTCTATTTTTTCTTTAACAATTTAGCAGCAAAAGCGCCGTCAGTACCATGAATATTGGGGAAAGATTGCACACAACCGTTTGAGTCTAAAATGTCATCATCAAAAATTCCATGACCGCTAACTAATTCAAACTCAGGATGTTCAAAAAGGAATTTACTAATTACTTCATAATTTTCATCAGGTTCAATTGTGCAAGTGCTATAAACTAAAAATCCACCAACTTTCAATAATTTTGCAGCTTTATTTAATAAATTTCCTTGTATTGGAGTAAGCTTCCTAAAATCACCAATATCTCTTTTCCATTTAATATCAGGTTTTTTAGTTAAAGTTCCCAATCCGGAACAAGGTGCATCAACTAAAATTCTATCAAAATCACTTTCTTCAAATTCTAATGCATCAACAATTTCGGTTCGTACATTTGTTACACCAAGCCTGTCTAAATTTTTAGTTAAAATTTTAATCCTGCTTTCATATTTATCAAGAGCAACAATTTCACCTTCGTTATTCATCCGATCTGCGAGCAGACCAGTTTTTCCGCCGGGAGCTGCACATAAATCTAATACTTTCATTCCGGGTTTTGCATCTAAAAGATAAACCGGCAGAGCTGTACTTTCGTCTTGAACACTAAAATAACCTTTTGTAAAAAATTCCCAATCAGTAATATTTACTAAATTGTGCAGTCTCACAAAATCTGGCGCGTATTTCCCTTTTGAAAATTTAAGATTTACATTTTTCAGCAAACCTTCGAATTCACTATAATTTGTTTTTAGATTATTAATTCGAAGCATTAAAGTAGGCTTGTCATTATTGGAAATTAAAAGCTGCTCAGTAAAATCTTTTCCATAACGACTTATCCAACGTTTAACCAGCCAAGACGGATGTGAATAGTAAGCACTAAAATAATTGTTAACATCTTCCTCTGGATTTGGATATCGAATAGATTCTTTATTTCTGATTATATTTCTTAGAACAGCATTTGTTAAGTCTGCTGGTTTCTGTCCTTGAAGTTTTTTCACAAAATCTACAGCTTCATTAACTGCAGCATAATCCGGAACTCTATCTAGAAATAATATTTGATAAAGAGCAACACGCATTGCGTTTTTAATATTTGGGATGCATTTTGAAAACTGCCCTTTATAAAATCCGTTAAGGATCCAGTCAATTCTTCCTAACCATCTGATAACTCCATGAACTATTTCAAACAAAAGGGCTTTATCTAGACCTGACAATTCAGAATTTTTCAATTCAATATCCAGCATCTTATCTAAATACGCATCTGTTCTATCAATTCTATTAAGAACTTTTACAGCAACACCTCTTAATCCAGAATATAAATTTAATCCGATATTTTCTTCTTGTACTTCGTTTATTTCTTTGAAATCGTTTTCCATGAATAACCTATTTATCTGTATTAGAAAATACTAAAAATAATCTTTTTGAATGAATTTTGGTTAAAATAAGTTGGTGGGCAAAAAAAAAGCTGCTAATGCAGCTTTTTAAAAAATCAATTGGTCTTTTTACCATATCTTCTGTTGAACTTCTCAACCATACCGGCTGAATCAAGTAACTTTTGCTTACCGGTAAAGAAAGGATGAGACTTATGTGAAATTTCCAATTTTACTAGAGGATATTCTTTTCCATCTTCCCAAACAATCGTTTCTTTAGTATCTACAGTAGATTTAGTCAAAAATGAATAATCAATGGACATATCCTTGAATACAACAGGTCTATATTTTGGATGAATACCTTTTTTCATATCGAATCCTCAAAAATAATTAGAAGACAAAAATAAAGAATTATACAAAAAAATCCAACGATAAATTAAAATTACTTAATTGCTTTATTCTTGGGTTTGTTCAAAAGAGAATCTTTCTTTTCATTTAATTTCAAAACGGAATCTCTTTCGTTTTTATTTTTTACAATAAATTTCTCAAATCCAACTGATTTATCGCCGCCTCCAACTAGATTAACTGGTGCGCCGGATAATTGATTTCCAACCTTTCCGTCAATAAAATTATCTATTTCAATCTCTTTAGTCGGATCAAACGGAATTTTCATTTTTTCTTTAACGGCAACATCATTAGGCTTAATGCTCATTCTATAAATATTATCTGTTTTATTTTCAGCAGCAGAATTTTCTTCAACAACTTTTATCTCTACAGCATTTGCATTTTTATTTGTACTAAAAGTAGCAGAATTTGCAGAAAGATCAGAATTTTTTGAAGAATCAATAACTTGAATTGGAGAGAATTGAAGCAAATTATTTGATTCTACAACTTCTTCGGGGATTAAGAAGAAAGCTAAAATTGCCGCAGCTACAACCGCTGGTGCTGTAATAAATTTCCAGAAATATGTTCTCTTAACAGTTTCTGTATTTAGATCAAAATTCCCATTATTAATCTTCACCATTAAGTTATATTCAAAATTATCCTGAGCTTTAATTTTTGGCAAAGATTTTAATGACTTAATAGTATCACTAAATTTTGCTTCTTCATCATTGTAAAAATTATTTTCCATAAGCCTACTCTTTATATATGTTTTTTAAAAGTTTTTGAAGTTGAGTTCTCCCTCTATTGATCCTTGATTTAACAGTTCCAATAGAAAGCCCAGTAATATCTGCAATCTCTTCGTATGAAAAAGCTTCAATGTCCCTTAGAATAACCACTTCTCTATAAACGGGTTTAACTTTCAATAAAGCCCTTTGTATCATCTTGTTTTTTATTTCGCCGTCAGTATATCTATCGGGTGCAATAAAAGTTTTGTCTTCAATCTGAACAGGAGCTTCATCATCGTCAGTATGTAAAGAAAGAAAAGAGCGCCGCTTTCTTCTTTTCAATTCGTTCTTTGCTAAATTTCCGGCAATTGTATAAATCCATGTAGAAAATTTCGCAAAGGATTTGTAAGAATCTTTGTTCAAATAAAATTTTATCATAGTATCTTGAACAACATCAGTACAAATATCTCTATCACCAAGGAAACGGTAAACAAAATTAATTAGCGGATCTTTATACCGTTTAACCAATAATTCATAAGCTTCAATAGTATTGTTATCTTGAAACTCCTTGATTAACTCTTCGTCTTTTAATGAAGAAAGCTTTTTATTCAATGATTTTTATACTCTATTTTTTTTAAAAGGTTTCACTAAAAATACAATTTAATCACGGAAAAATTAACGACCTTTTACCGGAATGATTGTAGAAATTAATTCTGCTGCAATTGATTTTGCATCATTTCCTGAAGATTTTAATTCAATATCAGCTTTCATTAAAGATCTTAGGGCTCTTCTTAAGTTATCAGAATTTCTAAAATATTTTGAACTTGCCGATTTTTTATAGAAATAGGCAGATACTTTTAATTTTCTAGCTGCAATATCATCACTTATTCCATCTTTGGAAAACTCGATTGATGAAGTTATAATTGCAAAATACTTCGTTAGCATTCCGATTATCTGATTTATTTCTTCACCGTTATCTAAAAGATTATTGAAAATTTTTAGAGATCTTACACGTTCAGTTCTGCCTAAAGCATCCAATAAATCAAAAACTGAATTCTGTCTTGTTTCTAAAACATTTTTTTTAATGTCGTCTATTGTTATTTCTTCTTTATCACCAACGAATTCTATTAATTTAGAAACTTGCATTTCAATTAAAGAACGGTTATCGCCTATTAGCTCCACCATTGCTTCTGCATCTTCAACAGATATTTTTTTCTTTTTGGATTGAACTAAAGTAACGAGCCATCCGGCAAATTCTATACCTCTCATTTCTTTTGCTTCGAAATAAAAGTTTTTTTCTATTAGTGTTTTATAAGGCTCGGTTCTGGCATCCGGTTTTTTTTCAAAATGAGTAATCACCAATATTGAAAAATCATTGGGAGATTTAAAATATTCAATAAGATTTTTTTTGTCTTTGAGTGACCCGAAATTTTTTACGACTACAAGTTTTTTTTCTGAACCAAATGGGAAAGATGCAACTGAATCCAAAATTGTGTTAGCATTAATTCCTTTTTCACAATTTATTATTTCTTTATCAAACTCACTTGAAAGTAAAGGTTCTGCAGCTTTATCAATTGCTTTTAATGCATTATCAATTCCCAAAGAATCTTCACCGCATAAATAAAATACGGGAAGAAGTTTTTCCGGTTTTAGAAAATTCTTTACTGCATTAATATTTTGTACACTCATTTTAACTTTTCGTTTTTAATAGCTTTTATAAGAAGGAAAATAAATCCGCCCCAAATAAGACCGCAGACAATAATCATAGTAATAATTGAGATTAAGCTCATTTGTTGTTTCTTATTAGATTAACAATTTTATTATTCAAAATATAAAATAGAATTAAGACAATGGCCCACTGAAAAACTGCAGTTCCTAAATTTTCTGCATGAAACGGATTCCACCATTCAGCATCCCATGATATTGATGATACTAACCACCAGCCTAATAAAATAAATGCCTGAACCGGAATTAAATATGAAATTATAAAATTGTACCACTTACCAATTTTAAATTCGCTTCCGGAATCATTTATTAATTCATTTCTAAATTTATCAACTCCGTAACTTTTAATTGTGAAGGCAATAATTGCACCGCTAATAATTAAACCTACTCCCCAGACCCAATCTTGATTTGCAAAAATATCTAAATTTAATGCTGATGGAATTCCCATTAGAAATCCAATAACCGAAATAATTAAAATGGATTTTTTCCTTTCCATACCAAAATCTACCAAAGATCTAGTTGATAATTCTAGCAAAGAAATAAGAGAAGATAATGCGGCAAATGCAAGTGCTGCAAAAAATAAAATTGCAATTGTAGAGTTTAAAATTACACTTTCAGAAATTTTTGAAAATAATATAGGAAGATAAATAAACGTAAGTCCAGTGTTTGCCGGTCCGGATTGAGTAATTTGATTCATTGCATCAACTGACGACAATGAGAACACTGTTGAGAAAATCATTATTCCCGCAATTAATGAAATAGAATTATTACCAAACCCAATCAAGGCTGCATTTAGCGGAATATCTTCTTTCTTTCTCATATAAACTGCGTAAGCTAATATTAATCCCCACCCTGCGCCGGTATCCCAAGCATTTTGTGTTAAAGCAGCCAGCCAAACTTTATAATCAAAAAGGAATTCAGCTTTAGGAGTAGAAAAATATATTAATCCGTCAATTGCATTTGGAAGTGTAACTGCTCTTATCAAAAGAACAAGCATAATAATAATTAGAGAAGAAACTAAAAATTTGTTAACCTTTTCAATTCCTTTAACAACTCCTCTATAAAGAACTATTGAAGAAATTCCAATAGCTATAAAATGAAAAAATATAGAAAAATTGCTACCGGCAAATTGATTCCAATATTCGAAATGATTTTGAGTTGCAAAGAGATTTCCGTTAATTGCCGAGAACAGATAATAAAAACACCATCCGGTAACAACAGAATAATAAAACATAATTGCCGTTGAAACAAAAGCAACAAAAGCTCCCAGCCATCCAAATTTATTTCCGCCGGTTAATGTTATTGCGCCAATTGGACCTTTGCGTGTAGATTTGCCAAGAGCAAACTCAGCTATTATTAGAGGAAGCGACCAAATAAGAAGAAAAACTACCCACGGAATTAAAAAAGAACCGCCACCATTTTGAGCGACGATTCTTGAAAATCTCCATATATTTCCAGTACCAACAGCAATTCCAAGAGTTGCTAAAATTAATCCCCACCGAGATGTAAAAAACTCTTGATGCTTCATTAATACCTATTTATTTCTTTTTTCAACTGTTACTTTTTGCATTACTACATCTTTTACAGGTTTATCAAAAGGTTTTGAAACCGGAACTTTTCCAATAGCTTGAACTACATCCAATCCACTTATAACTTTACCAAAAACAGTATGTTTTCCATCTAACCAAGGAGTTGGAACAAGTGTAATAAAGAATTGACTTCCGTTTGTATTGGGACCGGCGTTCGCCATAGACAAAATACCAGGAACATCATGTTGCAAGGAAGAAACAAATTCATCTTCAAATTTACTTCCATAAATAGATTCTCCGCCTCTACCCGTTCCTGTTGGATCACCGCCTTGAATCATAAAATTATCTATTACTCTATGAAAAATAATTCCATCATAAAAACCTTTTTGCGCAAGTCCTGCAAAATTTTTAGCTGTCTTTGGAGTTTCATTTGGAAAGAGTTGTATTTCAATTAATCCCATATTTGTCTGCATTGAAACAACTAAAATTTCACCATCGGCTAGATTCATTAATTTGTCCAATTCGCTAACCTCTTCATTTTGTTGATTATCATTTTTATTAATATTTGTATTTTCATTTGTACAAGCAAAAGTTAAAATAGAAAACAAAACCAAAAACATTAAAATTACTTTGTTCATTAAATTACCTCCATTATGGATTTATAAAATTCATTCCAATTAAAATAAAAATTGTGATTCCAATAATTATTCTATAAAAAACAAAAACAAAAGTTGTATTAGTTTTTAGAAATCTCAATAAAAATTCGATAGTAATATAACCGCTTACAGCCGCAGCAATTGTGGCAATTGCCATGTTTACCATTCCTGAAGAATCAAGATATTCTAATGATTTGTAAAATTGCAGAAGTCCGCTTCCAAGAATTGCCGGAACAGAGAGTAGAAAAGAAAATCTTGCGGCAGTTTCTCTTTTTAATCCAAGGAATAAGCCTGCAGTAATTGTAGTTCCGGATCTGGATGAGCCGGGGATAAGTGCAAATGATTGGGCAATCCCTACTATTAAAGCATCTTTCCAAGTTATATCTTTCATTTCTTTTTTGAAATTGCCAAATTTTTCGGCAACAGCAAGTATAATCCCAAGTGCAATTAAACTTCCGGCAATTACGTAAAGGTTTTTTGTAAATGCTCCTTCAATTAGATCCTTAAATCCAAGTCCAATAATTACAACCGGAATTGAACCGATAATCACATACCAACCCAGTTTTGAATTATAAGATTGTTCAGAAAAACTTTTCCTTTTGAAAATATTATCTCTCAAAAACTCAATTGAAATATTCCATAAATCTTTCCAGAAATAGACTAAAATTGCCAACAAAGTTCCAAGCTGAATAACTGCTATGAAAGCTGTCCATCTTTCCGGATTTTGTTCAGAAATAAGATTCATTAATTTTCCGGCAAGTGTTAAATGACCGGTGCTGCTAATTGGCAAAAACTCTGTTAATCCTTGTATAATACCTAAAAATATTGCTTCAATTATTCCCACTTATTCTCCTTAAAAAAAGTATGAAACACCAACTTTAATAGAAACTGATAATGAATTTAAGTCAACTACTTGATTGTTTGTTTTT
>SWCB01004398.1_pt1 | contig 70469 bp, 70 predicted proteins | sample 4692901 | NCBI WGS metagenome assembly SWCB01 (sample SAMN10267276, study PRJNA491770) | bioreactor metagenome | isolation source: DHS bioreactor inoculated with subseafloor sediment | place: Japan: off Shimokita Peninsula | collected 2006-08 | reverse complement strand
ACGCAAACGGTTGCATTGCGATAACGAAAACGTTATCGATAGACGGAGCGAGCCTAAATCCACCCGTTTTGCGCTTGCAACCCCCGTGGCGACTCCCTAGGGTTGAAAGCAGTCGAACACAGAAATCCAGGTCCCTGGATTCTGCGACTACCGGTCTGAGCGTTGTAGTTAATCGTATTTCTTCGCTCATGCCCGCGATCCTTTGAAGACTCAAAGACGAGGAGGCAATACACATGAAGCGCAGAATCACGCTTCCCATCGCCGCTATTGCGGTATCAGGGCTCCTGCTTGCAGGTTGTTCCTCAAGCGACACCGACGCGACCAGCAGCTCTGCTGGCGGCGGCACAGGCGAAATGCCCGCAGGTTGCGAGGCCTACGCGGCATACGGCATGCACGAGGGCACCTCAGTGGAGGTCTACTCGACGATCCAGAACCAAGAAGCCGACGACCTCGTTACGTCGTTTGCTGACTTCGAGAACTGCACGGGCATCGACGTTGAATACGTCGGTACTCAGGAGTTCGAAACGCAGATCAACGTCCGCGTCGAAGGTGGAGACGCTCCCGACCTCGCGATCTTCCCGCAGCCCGGTCTCTTGAGCCGTATCGCGGCCACTGGCAAGATCGTGGAAGCTCCACAGACCGTCGAGGACAACGTCGACAAGTTCTGGTCCGAAAGCTGGAAGCAGTACGGCACCGTTGACGGCACGTTCCTTGCGGCGCCCCTCATGGCATCCGTCAAGGGCTGGGTCTGGTACTCGCCTACTGACTTCGCAGACAAGGGCTACACGGTTCCCACCACGTGGGACGAGATGATGACCCTGACGTCCAAGATGGCAGAAGACGGCATGGACAACGCTCAGTACCGCCCGTGGTGCATCGGCTTTGAGTCCGGTGACGCAACGGGTTGGGCTGGCACCGACTGGATCGAAGACATCGTGCTTCGCCAGGCTGGTCCTGAGGCCTACGACAGCTGGATCGCTGGCGACCTCGACTTCAACTCGCCAGAGATCATCGAGGCGTTTGACACCTTCGGTGACATCGCCAAGAACCCTGCTTACGTCAACGGTGGCTACGGCGGCCCGGAGTCGATCGTGTCCACCTCGTTCAACGACGGTGGCCTCCCGATCCTCGACGGCAACTGCTCCATGCACCACCAGGCATCGTTCTACGAGGCACAGTGGCCCGAGGGCACGAACGTCGCTGAAGATGGCGACGTGTGGGCATTCCTTACGCCCAAGATGAAGGCCTCTGACCCCGACGCCGTCACCGGTGGTGGCGAGTTCGTGGCAGCCTTCAACTCCGACCCCGCAACGGTCGCAGTCCAGGAGTACATGTCTTCAGACACGTGGGCCAACGAGCGCATCAGCCTCGGCGGCGTGATCTCGGCCAACAAGGGCCTCGACCCTAACAACGCTTCGTCGGCAATCGGCAAGGCGTCGATCGAGATCCTCCAGGGTCAAGACACCATCTTCCGTTTCGATGCGTCTGACCTCATGCCTGGTGCCGTTGGCACCGCGTCCTTCTGGACCGGCATCAGCGACTGGGTTGTCAGCTCCAAGGACACCCAGCAGACGGTCGAGTTCATCGACAGCACCTGGCCCAACTAAGTAGTTAAGTAGTAGGGTCCAAAACGGGCGGTCGGCCGCGTCACTCAGACGTGGTCGGCCGCCCGATCGGTCATTTCTCGAAGGAGTCTTAGATGCTCAGCGTGGAGCACTTGATCACTGGTGGCCTGTCTGCGGCCCGCCAAACGAACTTTTGGGCCGACGCGGGAGGAAAGTTCGGCGGTGCGCTCATCGCGATCGCCGTGTTCGCCGCCGTCGTCGGCCTTTTGATGTTTTTTGCCGACAATGCGCCCAAGCGCAACAGGGATTTCTTCCAGCTCATCCTGTTTGTGCTTCCGGCGCTCGTGCTGCTTGGCACGGGGCTGGTATGGCCTGCCGTTCAGACCATCTGGCAGTCGTTCACCGATGACGATGGCAAGTTCATTGCCTTTGAGAACTTCGTGACCATTGCAACGGACCCCACGATGCGTCGGGTTCTCACCAACACGCTTGTGTGGGTGGCCTTGGTGCCCGCTCTGTCATCAAGCGTTGGCCTTGCCTACGCTGTGTTTATCGATAAGTCGAGGGGCGAGAAGTTTCTCAAGTCGCTCGTCTTCATGCCCATGGCGATCTCTTTCGTGGGCGCGTCGATCATCTGGAAGTTTATGTACGCGTACAAGGCCCCTGCCTTCCCGCAGATTGGCTTCCTGAACCAACTCTTGGTGTGGATTGGCTTGCCATCACAGCAGTTCACGGCCGTCGCGCCTGCGAACACGTTCTACCTCATCATCATCATGGTGTGGATTCAGACCGGGTTCGCGATGGTGATCTTCTCGGCAGCGATCAAGGGTGTGCCCGCCGAGATCAACGAGGCCGCTGCACTCGACGGCGCCAACTCGTGGCAGCGGTTCTGGAATGTCACGGTCCCGTGGATTAGAGGTTCGATCGTGGTGGTGGTCACCACCATCACTATCGCGACGCTCAAGGTCTTCGACATTGTGCGGACCGTCACGGGTGGTCAGTTCAATACCTCCGTGGTGGCAAATGAAATGTATTCGCGTGCCTTCCGATTGGGACAGCCGTCACTTGGAGCTGCCCTCGCCGTGGTGTTGTTCCTGATGGTTCTTCCGATCATCATGTACAACGTCCGCACGCTCCGTCGCCATAAGGAGGCCCACTGATGAGCGCCGCAATTGCACCGGAACCAGTCGTCACTTTGGATGAGAAGAGCAAGGCCAAGAGAGTCAAGAACCGCCTCACGTCCAAGGGCGCTACGACGGCGGCGATCATCATCGCGGCGCTGTGGACCATTCCCACGCTCGGCCTGTTCGTCACGTCGTTCCGGCCGGAGAGGGAGATTACGTCCTCGGGTTGGTGGTCGGTCTTAAGCCCCGACAACTGGGGCTGGACTCTTGACAACTACGAAACCGTGCTGTTTGAGTCGGGGGCGTCCTCGGCGCAGCTCGGTTCCTACTTTATTAATTCGCTAGTCATCTCGGTGCCCGGCACGATCTTCCCCCTGGTCATCGCGCTCATGGCGGCGTACGCATTCGCCTGGATTCCCTTTAAGGGATCCTCGTGGATCTTTGTCACTGTGTTTGCGTTGCAAGTAGTGCCGTTGCAGATGGCGCTCATCCCGTTGATCAGAATCTTCAACGCGCCATGGTTGGACATCTCGGGATCGTTCACCGCGGTATGGGTGGCTCACACCATCTTTGCGTTGCCGCTAGCGATTTTCCTGTTGCACAACTTCATTTCGGAGATTCCAAGGGACATCATGGAGGCGGCGCGCGTTGACGGCGCCTCGCACACCCAGACGTTCCTCAAGATCATCATCCCGTTGTCGCTGCCTGCGATCGCGTCGATCGGTATCTTCCAGTTCTTGTGGGTGTGGAACGACCTTCTGGTCGCGCTCGTGTTCTCGGGTGGTGGCGTGGATGTTGCCCCCGTGACGCAGCGTCTGGCAGAGATGGCGGGTAACCGTGGTAGCGAGTGGGAGGTTCTGACGGCGGCGGCATTCGTGTCGATCATCGTGCCGCTCATCGTGTTCTTCTCGCTCCAGCGCTACTTCGTTCGCGGCCTGCTCGCAGGTTCCTCAAAGGGCTAAGGTCAGTCGCCCGCGTCGGTGCGAACCGGCGCGGGCGCTCTAGCGCCTAGACTCTTCCCGTGAGCGAAGGTCCGGAGCCCACCCCCATCGACGTGCCAGAGCACGCAATTCCGGCGACCTATCGCAGGGCCCCCCGCACTGAACGCTTCATCGCAACCGGCGTGGGCATCGGCGCCCTTGTCGGTCTTGTTGTGGGCCTGTTGTTGCCGGCAGGCGCTGCCGTGGGGCGCGGTACGGCGGGACTCCTGGTGGCGATTGCTGGCGCACTCGCGGGAGGCCTCATCACGGGCGCGCAAGCGGCCTTCATGGAGTACACCTCTGGCCGTTCTGCTGACCGGCAGCGCCACGATATTGAGGCAGACTGGGCGGCTTTTCCGGGAGCGGCCCCTGTCGCGACCGTTGCTCTCGATGACACCGATGCGGCTCCCGAAGGCCCTGAGAATGCGGCAGATGGGAACGAGGGGGCTAGTAATGGCACGCGGTGACGGCAGGCTGAGTCACGACCTCTTGCCAGGCGAGAGGGGACCTCAAGACGCGTGCGGCGTCTTTGGCGTCTACGGACCGGCTGAAGAAGTCGCAAAGCTCGCCTACTTTGGCCTCTACGCCTTGCAGCATCGTGGACAGGAATCCGCGGGCATCGCCGCATCGGACGGCAAGAAGATTCTCGTGTTCAAGGACATGGGGCTCGTGTCCCAGGTGTTCGATGAGGGCGCTCTTGAGGCGCTGCAAGGCCACATCGCTGTGGGACACGCGCGGTATTCGACCACGGGCGCTTCGACGTGGGCAAATGCCCAACCGACTCTTGGCCCTACGGCTCACGGCACTGTCGCGATGGGCCACAACGGCAACCTCACCAACACAGCCGAGCTGATGGACCTGCTCGTTTCGCGCGAGGGCATCGGTGCGCGTCTTGACTTGCGAGGCGGCAAGTGCACCGACACCGCGATCGTCACGGCCTTGCTAGGCACCGGCGATTTCGACACGCTCGAGGACACGGCACTTGACCTCTTACCACGCATCAAGGGTGCGTACTCGTTCGTGTTCATGGACGAGCACACGCTGTACGCGGCTCGCGATCCCCACGGCGTGCGTCCGCTCGTGCTCGGGTCGTTGCCTTCGGGCGGCTGGGTGGTCGCCTCCGAAATCCCTGCGCTCGACATCGTGGGCGCCGCATTCGTACGTGAGGTCGAGCCAGGGGAGTTTCTCGCGATCGACGCCGATGGCGTGCGTTCGCAGCGCTTCGCCGCGGCGGAGCCGCATGGCTGCGTCTTCGAATACGTCTATTTGGCGCGCCCAGACACGTCGATCTCCGGCAGATCCATCCAGGCCGCTCGTCTGGAGATGGGCCGCACCCTCGCCCGCGAACACCCGGTCGAGGCCGACATGGTGATCCCAGTGCCCGAGTCGGGCACTCCCGCGGCGGTGGGCTATGCCCAAGCATCGGGAATTCCCTTTGCCCAAGGCCTCACCAAGAACGCCTACGTGGGCCGCACGTTCATTCAGCCCTCGCAGACGTTGCGCCAATTGGGCATCAGGCTCAAGCTCAATCCGCTCCGTGAAGTGATCGCAGGGAAGCGCATCATCGTGGTGGACGACACCATCGTGCGCGGAAACACGCAGCACGCGATTGTGGCGATGTTGCGCGAGGCGGGAGCCACCGAGGTTCACGTCCGCATCTCTGCGCCTCCCGTGCAGTGGCCGTGCTTCTATGGGATCGACTTCCCCACGCGTGACGAACTGGCCTCGGTGGGCAGAAGTGTCGAGGAACTGCGCGCGCACATCGGGGCCGACTCCTTGGGCCACATATCGCTTGAGGGAATGATCGCCGCAACGGCTCAGGCGGAGGAACGCTTGTGTACCGCGTGCTTCACTGGCCAGTACCCCATGCACACACCCGTAGATGCCAAGCATCTCCTGATGACGCAGGTGGACAGATGACGGGCCCAGCAGGCGATCAGCAGCAGCACACGCGCATCACCTACGCCGATGCCGGCGTGGACACCCACGCGGGTGACAAGGCCGTGGAGCTCATGAAGGACGCAGTCGCGCGCACCCATGGGCCCGAGGTACTGGGCGGCCTCGGTTCGTTTGCGGGGCTCTTCGATGCGTCAGCGCTCAAGGACTTCCGGCGCCCACTGCTCGCCTCCTCGACAGACGGAGTTGGCACCAAGATCGTGATCGCACGTCAGATGGGCGTGCACGACACGATCGGCCAGGATTTGGTCGCCATGGTCGTCGACGACATCGTGGTGTGCGGCGCAAAGCCGCTCGTCATGACCGACTACATCGCGTGCGGCAAGGTCATCCCTGAACGCATCGCCGACATCGTGCGCGGGATCGCAGAGGGTTGCGAGATGGCAGGTGTCGCGCTTGTGGGCGGTGAGACGGCCGAGCACCCCGGTGTCATGGAGCCTGACGATTACGACGTCGCTGGCGCCGCAATAGGCGTCGTCGAGGCCGATGCCTTGCTAGGGCCCGATCGCGTGCGTGAGGGGGACGTGGTGGTGGCGATGGCCGCATCCGGCCTGCACTCCAACGGCTACTCGCTTGTGCGGCGCGTCATGGATCACGCCGGGTGGTCGCTCGATTCCCACATGGCGGAACTGGGACGATCCTTGGGATCCGAACTGCTCGAGCCCACCCGTATCTACTCCAGGCTGTGCGTTGACCTCGCCGCGACGGTTCCCGGCCTCCACGCGTTCTCACACGTCACAGGCGGAGGACTCGCCGCAAACGTGGCCCGAGTGATGCCCACGGGCCTTGCCGCCTATGTGGCACGCGACGCGTGGGAACTGCCCGCGATCTTTGCTGTGGTTCAGGCAGCCGGTGGTGTGCCGTGGAACGACCTTGAAGCCACTCTCAACATGGGTGTAGGGATGGTCGCACTGGTTGCGCCTGAGGACGCCGACAGGCTGATGGAGGCCTCACGCCGAGCGGGTGTACCAGCATGGGTGCTTGGCGAGGTTGTCGTTGATGACGCCCGGATCGCATCGCCGGATGTGATCCGCGGTGCAAAGGGTGTACAAGGCGGGGCCGTGTACCTGACGGGCAGTTACACCTAGTCCTCGTCGTCTTCGTCGTCGCTAGCCCAGCGGTCGTACAAGTCGTCTTCGACCTCTACGACAGCAATGACTGGTGCAGGCGTATGCACAGGCGCGCCGCCGATCAGCTCACGCTCCAATTCGCGAATGTCTCCGCTGTGGTTCGTGTACTTGATCTGACGCGCGATCTTTGCGTCTTTTGCCTTTTGACGGCCGCGCCCCATGGTCGCCCGTCCCTTCTGCGACTGAGGGCGCGCTAGTCCGCAGCCCTCGACCTCGAGTCCTGTGGATACTGTACAGCGTCCGCAACACCACTTGCGAATCAGGCCGGATTAGTACAAAACGCAGCGAACTCCCCCGAACCGCGTCATAATCACTCGCGACGATGCTCTCATCATCTGAAGTAGCCCTTTGGGCTCCCGGCACAATTGAGGGATAAACATGATGGCTGATACTTTCCACGACCCGGAGAAGCTGCTGACTCCAAGTGAGGTTGCCGCGATTTTTCGCGTCGACCCCAAGACCGTGACCCGTTGGGCCAAGGTGGGGAAGCTCTCCTCCATTCGCACTCTGGGCGGACACCGTCGCTTCCGTGAGCTAGAGGTTCGTTCTCTTCTCGCGGGTGCGCAGGAACACGTCCACTCCGCATAGAACCGACGTTTTCACGCGGCTCCCGGCTTCGGTCGGGGGCCGCGTTCTTCTTGCCCATTGGGGTGCCACTTGCCGCCTCGGTGGACCAGCATCGTTCGCCGTGGGGAGGCGTAATCTTGCGCCATGCCGGAACCCCTTCTCCACGCCTCTCTTGAGACGCCCCGTGGCGATCGTCACACGCTCTCCCCACGTGAGTGCGCCCCTCCCAAGGCCGTGCCCACAGGGCCATTGCATGCCATGCCCGCCCAGGACGTGAGGTGACCGCCAGCGCCGCACCGATGCGCGCCTGGCTCCCATCGCTAGCCATCGCCGCGGCCGGGTGGGGATCCTCCTTCTTGTTCATCAAGATCTCGCTGCGAGGCTTCAACCCAGCCCACGTGGGCTTTGGGCGACTCGCCGTGGGTGCCGTGGTGTTGCTCGCCATCGTGGCGGCATTCAAGTCGTGGCCGCACTTTGGGTGGAAGGCGGTGGGTGCTATCGCACTGACGGCGATCGGCATGTCAGTGGTGCCGATGGTGCTCATTCCCATGGCAGAACAGCAGATCACCTCTATTCTGGCGAGTTTGCTCAACGCAACCACCCCGCTGTGGACGGCGCTGTTTGTGGCACTCCTGATCCCGGCGGAACGCACCACGAGGGCTCAACTCGTTGGCCTCATCGTGGGAGCAGGCGGCATCGCCGTGTTGGTAGGCGCGTGGGACGTTCAGGAGTTTTCCCTCAAGGGCACCATTCTGATGCTGACGGCCACTGCCTTCTATGGCGTGGGCGGCGCGATGTCGCGGATGCTCCTTGGCAGGGTCTCTGCGCGCCCTGAGACGCTCGCAATGACGCAGGTGGGGCTCTCCGCTCTCATCCTGGCTCCGGTCGCGCTTGTGAGCGGCTCACCACAGGAAGGAGCGTTTTCCCCGTCGGGCTCCGCACTGTGGGGCCTGTTGGCACTCGGGGTGTTCGGGACGTCGTTTGCCTACGTCATGTTCTGGCGCGTGGTCAAAATGGCGGGGGCAACGACGGCGGCATCGGTCACGTATCTGGTGCCTATTGTTGCTACGACGTTGGGCATCCTCGTGCTGGGGGAGACCCTGCACTGGTACGAGCCCGTGGGCGTGGCGATCGTGCTCGCAGGTGTTTGGCTCGCGGGCAGGACTCCACGCGTGGGAGTGCACCCGCGTATTGCAGAGCCAGCGGGAGCCCCTGAGGCAGATCTCGCTTAGTCCGTCAGGAAGAGAACTTAGCGTGCGAAGAACTTGGTGAGGCTCGCGATCGCCCGCTCGGGCCGCAAGTCTTTGTTCTTGTTGATCTTGGCAGCGCCGATGGCAACAAGGATCCCCGCAATGAGCAGGATTCCGCCGCCGATGGTGAGCGCAGCCAGCCATGCGGGCCATACCTGGGCGAGGCCGATGACTCCAGCAGTCAGCAAGACGCCTGTCGCAAAGAACATGAACACGGCGGCAACTGCGACGAGCGCTGCGCCAATTCCGAGGCCCTTGGCCTTGGTGGCCATCTCCTCTTTCGCGTCTTCGATCTCGTGACGCAGGATTCCAGTGACTCGACCGGCGGTCGCTGCCACGAGGGCGTTGACGATGTACTTGCCGAAGCCTGCGGAATTCATGGTTCCTCCTAGATGTGTCCCACCAGTACACCTGGTATCGGTACCTCAGTGCAAACGCATGAGGTTCTCAGTGCCCAGAAACAACAAAGACCCCCGCGGACGGGGGTCTTAATGGTGGCTCCGACGGGCGTCGATCCCGTGACCTCACGAGTTTCAGTCGTGCGCTCTACCAACTGAGCTACAGAGCCGAGGAGAACAAGCCTCCCTTGCAAAGAAGGCCCCTTCCTTGAAAGGGGCCTACCAGCCGCGACCCTGACGGGACTTGAACCCGCGACCTCCGCCGTGACAGGGCGGCGCGCTAACCAACTGCGCTACAGGGCCAAACAGTCTCAAGACGAGACCAGGAAAAAGTGTAAACCACATCCGGTGAACCGGAGTACCCCCAACGGGATTCGAACCCGTGCTACCGCCGTGAAAGGGCGGCGTCCTAGGCCGCTAGACGATGGGGGCCAAGCTGCGAAATGCCAGGGTCACCATGATAGGGGTCTAGAGCCATGTGGGTCTAATTCCGGCAGTCATGTGGTTCCCCTGCGGCGCCAGGCTCGCCACAGGGCGGCCACAATAGGGGCATGGTGGAGATGTCGCGAGAGGACTTCGAACAGGCTGTAGACGACGCGCTGGAGCGCGTCCCGGCCGAGCTGCTCGACCTTGTCGACAACGTCGTCATCCTTATCGAAGACGATTCCCCTGACGGCGAACCCGACCTTCTCGGACTCTATGACGGGGTCTCGCTGACGGACCGCGGTACCGACTGGGGCTTTGGCGAACTGCCCGATCGGATCTTCATCTTCCGCAACCCGACGCTAGCGATGTGCGACACCATCGACGAGGTGCGCGAGGAAGTCACGGTGACTGTGGTGCATGAGATCGCCCATCACTTTGGGATCGACGATGAGCGCCTCCACGCGCTCGGTTGGGGCTAGACACCGGCGGACGTCCCTGGCCGGGTGTGCTCGAGACACGACAAACGCCGCGCCCCTTGTGACAGAGGACGCGGCGTTCGGTGTTGTGAGAGCTACTTCTTCTTCTTGACCGGCGGCTTCACGGGAGGCCTGACCGTCGCCTTGCCTGCCTCGGCACGTACGGCCACGACGTCTGCCTCCACGAGCGCTGGGGTGGTCGGAGGCTGGTCCTGAGTGCCACGCACCTTGGCCACCCACGACAAGCCGTGGTAAATAACCAGTGCAGCGATGGTGCCGAGTGCGATGCCGTTGAACACCATCGTTCCCCACTGAGCGGTGTAGTCGGCGGTGCCGATGATGAGGGCCACCGCGGCCGTCACGAGGTTCACGGGGTGCGAGAAGTTCACGCCAGCTTGGACCCAAATGCGCGCACCAAGGATGGCGATGAGGCCGAAGAGCAACGTCGCTAGGCCGCCGAGGACTCCCTGCGGGATGACCCCAACGAGCACTCCGAACTTGGGCACGAGGCTCAAGATGAGAGCCACGCCCGCGGCCACCCAATACGCGAGCGTCGAGTAGACCCGCGTCGCCGCCATGACGCCGATGTTCTCGGCGTACGTGGTGGTACCGGAACCGCCACCGAGGCCGGCGATGGTCGTCGCCACACCATCGGCGAATAGCGCGCGGCCCGTCACCGGGTCGAGATCCTTGCCCGTCATGGCAGCAACCGACTTCACGTGACCGATGTTCTCGGCGATCAGCACGATGACGACGGGGATAAATGCGATGAGGACGGATGACTCAAAGCGGGGTGTGTGGTACTCGGGTAGTCCGAACCAGCTAGCGGCAGCGATCTTGTCGCCCGCCCCTGCCCACTCGCCACGAACTGCCGCGAAGATGCCACCGATCACGGCTCCGACGAGGATGGCTATGCGGCCGATGAAGCCCTTCGAGGCGACCATGAGAAGGAGAACCGACCCGAGGGTGACCAGTGCGGTCCACGGGCTCTTGACCCACATGCCCTTGGCCTCATCGGCAAGGTTGAGGCCGATGAGGGCCACGATGGTGCCTGTAACGGCGGGCGGCATGGACTTCTGAATCCACGACGCGCCAAAGAACTGGACGGCGGCGCCCGCGGCCGCGAGCAGGATGCCGGCCAACATCACGCCGCCAAGTCCCCTGCCGATGAATGCAACGTCGAAGGCCCCTGTCGCCGGATTCGTTTGAGCGGCGGTCAGTGGCGCGATGAATGCAAAGCTCGAGCCGAGGTACGAGGGCACCTTGTTGCCGGTGATCATGAGGAACAGCGCCGTGCCGACCGCGCTGAAGAAGAGCGTGGTCGATGGTGGCATGCCCGTGAGCGCGGGCACAAGCAGCGTCGAGCCCATCATTGCCAAGACGTGTTGCGCGCCGATGCCGATGGTGCGTGGATACGTGAGGCGCTCGTCGGGAGCGACGGCCTTGCCGACGCCGACGCGCTTCCCGTTGCCGTGAACCTGCCAAGTGAACGTGCCCTTGAGGTCGTCAAGAATCGCCATAGAGAGAGTTCCTTCACCTTTGAAATAGCCCCGAGCCGGGCCTGCCAGTGCGCCCGGTCGTTTCGAACTCTAGGGGCAGAAGGTCCCTGGCGGAATAGGTACGTGGTCCCCGTGTCGGAGGAAGTCCGAAAGGCTCAGGGACGCGCGGCCCATGCGCTTGCCGCCATGGCCTTGAGCGAGTGGCGAGTTGCCCAGTCAAGGTCGCGTGCTGCGAGCGTGCCATCGGCGACGATGCGGGCTGGATCTCCCTCGCGGCGAGGCCCTATGACGGGCTCGGCAGTGGAACCCGCGGCCGTTTGCAGCGCGCCGACGAGCTCGAAGACGGACGCGCCCTCTCCGGATCCGAGGTTGTAGACAGGCTCGAGCTTCTCGCCCGCGGCGAGCTTGCGCGCCGCGACGACGTGGGCGGCTGCAATGTCGCTCACATGCACGTAGTCACGCACGCACGTGCCGTCGGGAGTGGCGTAGTCGGTGCCGTTGATTCGTGGCGCTTCGCCAGCGGCGAGAGCCGCAATGACCTTGGGAAACAGATTGTGGGGGGATGCGTCATACACGCCGTCATCGCCCGACCCGACGACGTTGAAGTACCGCAGGCTTGTCGCCGCAAGGGGCACGTCGCTCGCCGAGGTGGCACGAACCTGATCCCTGATGAGCCATTCGCCGATGAGTTTTGATTCTCCGTAGGGAGACTCTGGGGCGGTCGCGGTGCCCTCGGTGACCCGCTCGACGGGGGGTGTCCCGTAGACCCCGGCGGAGGAAGAGAAGACGAGACGGCCGACGCCGGCGCGGGCCATGGCGTCGAGCAGGCTCTCGGTTCCTGTGACGTTCTGGCGATAGGTGTGAAGAGGCCGCGAGACCGACTCGCCCGCGTACTTGAAACCCGCACAGTGGATCACCCCATCGATCGAGTGCTCACGCAAAGCGTCGGCCACTGCATCGGTGTCCAGGATTGAGGTGCGCACAAATGCCACTCCCTCGGGGATGAATTCCTCGATTCCCGACGAGAGATCGTCGAGAACGACGGGGGTCATGCCAGCTGCGCTCAGCGCCCTGACAATGTGGGAGCCGATGTACCCAGCGCCTCCTGTCACCATCCACCGTGAAGTCATCGAAGCATCCTTACGAGTCGTGTCGTGCGCCGTCAGAAGGCCGTACTAAGAAAATGTGCGGGGCGGGCATTGACGCGGCCGCGAGGGCCTCGGTCACGGCCGATGCGACGTGATCCCACAGCGCATTTGGCACCAACGCGATGGAGGCCCCGCCGAAACCGCCGCCAGTCAGGCGTGCGCCAAGCGCGCCGGCGCCCACGGCAGCCTCGACGGCAACATCGATCGCGGGAACCGATATCTCAAAGTCGTCTCGCATCGATGCGTGAGACGCGAGCAGGAGGTCACCGATGGCCGTAGGCCCGGACGTGTTGAGCGTCGCGACAGTGTCGAGGACTCTCTGGTTCTCGGTCACGATGTGGCGCACACGACGGAAGACTTGGTCCGATAGTAGGGATTGTGCTCGCGGTAGGTCGGCGACCGTCAACTCGCGCAGCGTCGTGACCCCCATCTGCGCCGCGCCTTGTTCACAATCAGCCCTGCGCTCCTTGTAGCCACCTGTCGCGTGGGCATGCTCGACCTTGGAGTCGATCACCATGATGGAGAGATTGGCCGCGGCAAAACCGAGTGGGACAGTCTGCACGTGGTGCGTGTCGCAATCGAGAAGCACAGCGTGATCCTCGACTCCGTAGAGCGAGGCCGTCTGATCCATGATTCCAGTGGGGGCACCCACGGCGATATTCTCGGCCCTTTGACACGCGAGAACGAGGTCCATCGGTGCGATCCCGAGTCCCCACAACTCGTTGAGGGCAACAGCGACGGCGCACTCAATCGCGGCGGATGACGACAACCCTGCGCCGATGGGAACGTCGGATGCAATGGCGATATCGCAACCCACGATGTTGTCGGCAAGACCCTTCACGGCGGCGGCCTCGGCGAGTGCCCAAGCAACTCCGAGGGGATAGGCCGACCATCCATCCAGACGCTGTGGGTCGAGCGCGGCGATATCGACGGTGATGACGTCGGGGACGTGGGTGGACACCACGCGGATGGCACTGCTGTGGGTCAGAATCACCGTGCACGTGGTGCGTCGATCTATCGCAAACGGGAGCACAAACCCGTGGTTGTAGTCGGTGTGTTCGCCCACGAGATTGACGCGTCCAGGCGCGGACCACGTCGTCACAGGCCCCGAACCGAATGCCAGTTCATGAGCTTCGATCGCCGTCGTCATGGCAAGACTCTAAGGTGATTCCGCGAGTTGCTCTCGACGCCACGTAGGTGAGCCGCATCGCTACCGTGCGCCGTTGCCCAGGACTGCATTCTCTTCATCTCCTCTGTGACGGACTAGTATTCACCACGGTTCCATGTGACCGATGTTATCGTGAACATTGGCATTGTGGGCACGCTCCCGGGAAGTCAACCCGGGGACGTTCGGCAGATGCGCCACGTAGTCTGCCGCACTTTCAACGTTCGTGAGCGGGGTAACAAATGGCAGAGCCGCGGTCAGCGCGAGTGCCTAAGGCAGAGCGCGCTCCGAGCATGCACGATGTGGCGATGCGAGCGGGGGTATCGCACCAGACGGTCTCGCGGGTCCTCAACGGATTTGCCGGTGTGCGCCCTGGTACCAAGTCCGATGTTCTCGCAGCAATCGAAGAGCTTGGGTATCGCCGCAACAACGCAGCCCGCAGCCTGGTCCTTGGCCGGTCACAAGCCATCGGAGTCATGGTTCCGAACACCTCAAACTTTGGGCCAACGTCGAGTCTGTACGCGGTGGAACGGGCGATTCGCGAAGCTGGCTTTCAGCCGCTCGTCACGGTGACCCCTGAGGACGACGCGTCCGTCACGAGCGCGCTCGATTTTCTTTTCAACCACGCGATCGAGGCCCTTGTTGTCTTGGCCGCCGTGCGGAACGTGCTCGATGTCATTGACGCCTATGACATCAACGTGCCGGTCGCCTACCTGTTGACGGGCGATGAGCGCGCCCCTTGGTCGGTCTCCGTCGACCAGAGAAACGGCGTCGCCTTGGCGATCGACCACCTTGTGGGTTTTGGGCACGCGAGGATTCAGCACGTGGCGGGTCCCGAGCTGTCAACGGAGGCGCGACTCCGTGTCGAGGCGGTTGAAGTTGAACTTGCCAGGCACGGGCTCTCACCGCTCCCGACGCTGCACGGCGACTGGACCGCGGCTTCGGGTTTTGAGCTTGCCGAACAGCTCGACCCGTCGGCCACCGCGGTCTTCTGCGCTAACGACCAGATGGCCATGGGCGTCATTCGCTCGATCGTCGATTCTGGACGGCGTGTTCCGCAAGACGTGTCTGTCATTGGCTTTGACGACATTCCTGAATCTGCCTTCATGCTCCCGCCACTCACCACTGTCAGGCAGGACTTTCCGGCGGTGGGCGAGCTCGCCGTCGATCTGCTGGTGGCGGCCCTCCGCGGTCATGACCGGCCGGACACGACGCCCCTCCCGGCCCAGCTCGTTGTGCGAGCGTCGGTCAGTTCCCCGCGGCCCTCGTAGCGTTCATGTGCAGTCGAGTGTCGCGCTGACCTAGGTCCTCGTCGCGGTTTTTCTTCGACGATCCCGCGCTTTCCCTGCCTACGGACGGGTGAAGCGACGCCTTAACCGAATCGTGACCCTACGCAATTGACATCCCGATGTTAACGTGAACATCATCGACCACCACCATTTCCACGGCTCACGTGGAGTGGATCTCAAGGAGGAGAAATGAACGCGAAGCAGCTATACGCTGTGGCTGCCGCCGGCGTGATGGCACTGTCACTCGCCGCATGCGGTGGCTCGGGAGCAGGCGACGCTACGACGTCCGCCGCACCGGGAACAAGTGACGCCGCACCGGCGACCGACACCCTCATCGGTGTCTCAATGCCCACCGAAACCTCTGAGCGCTGGATCGCTGACGGCAACGCCGTCAAGGCCGGACTCGAAGAACTCGGCTACCAGGTCGACCTTTCGTACGCAAACGACGACATCCCGACCCAGTCCCAGCAGATCGACAAGATGATCCTGAACGGCGCAGATGTGCTGATCATCGCGTCCATCGACGGAACCGCCTTGTCGGCACAGCTTGATGCAGCCGCTGCGGCAGGCATCAAGGTCATTGCCTATGACCGCCTCATCCGCGAATCGGCAAACGTTGACTTCTACGTGACGTTTGACAACTTCAACGTGGGCGTCCAGCAGGCCACCTCGCTTCTCGTAGGCCTCGGTCTGCAGAACGCAGACGGCTCCAAGGGCGACGCAACCGGTCCGTTCAACATCGAACTGTTTGCCGGTTCGCTCGACGACAACAACGCGTTCTTCTTCTTCAACGGCGCCATGGAAGTTCTGCAGCCGCTCATCGACGACGGAACGCTCGTCGTGAAGTCGGGTCAGACCGACATCGAGCAAGCCGCGATCCTTCGTTGGGCACAGGAAGGCGCACAGGCTCGTATGGAGAACCTGCTGACGGCCGCCTACTCCGACGGTTCAAAGGTCGATGGCGTGCTTTCGCCGTACGACGGCCTCTCACGCGGCATCATCACGGCACTCCAGAACGCTGGCTACACAGGGACCGTCACTGACGGCTTCCCCGCAGTCTCCGGTCAGGACGCCGAGATTGGTTCCGTCAAGCTGATTGCCGATGGCATCCAGTTCGCGTCGATCTTCAAGGACACCCGCAAGCTCGCCGCTCAGGCGATCATCGTCACGCAGGCGTACCTCGATGGCACCGAGCCTGAGGCGAACGACACCGAGACGTACGAAAACGGCGTCAAGATTGTTCCCTCGTTCCTGCTCGACTCCGACATTGTCTACGCAGACACGATTACTCCGCTGCTCGTTGACTCGGGCTACTGGACGGCCGAACAGGTCGCCGCAGGAGTCTAAGTCTGACTTAGATCTGCCCAACCTGGGTGGTGCCGGGCCAGTAGTGGCCCGGCACCACGCAGGACAGACCGCCACGAACCCACCAATGGAGGTAGGCGCGTGTCCACCATCCTCGAGATGCGTGACATCACCAAGACGTTCCCGGGCGTCAAGGCCTTGTCGAATGTGAGTATGACCGTAGAAGAGGGCGAAATCCACGCCATCTGCGGAGAGAACGGCGCTGGAAAATCCACCCTGATGAAGGTCCTATCGGGTGTGTATCCGCACGGCAGTTACACCGGCGACATCGTGTTCGATGGTGAGCACGCGAAGTTCAACTCGCTCAATGATTCAGAGCGTGCTGGCATCGTGATCATCCACCAGGAACTCGCACTGATCCCACACTTGACCGTCGCCGAAAACATCTTTCTTGGGAACGAGCGCCGCAACGCAGTCGGCTTGATCGACTGGAACCGCGCAAACGCCGAGGCCCAAGACCTCATGACTCAGGTAGGGCTCCATGAGAACCCGACCACACCGGTGAATCAATTGGGAGTCGGCAAGCAGCAGCTCATCGAGATTGCGAAGTCGCTCTCGAAGAAGGTCAAGCTACTCATTCTTGATGAGCCAACGGCCGCGCTCAACGACACTGATTCGGCCCACCTGCTTGATCTCTTGCGATCCCTCAAGGCGCGCGGAATCACGTGCATCATGATTTCCCACAAGCTCAATGAGATCGAGGCGATCGCGGATACCACCACGGTGATCCGCGACGGCAAGACCATCGAGCACTTGAACATGTCGGATCCCGAAGCAAGTCAAGACCGCATCATTCGCGGAATGGTGGGTCGCGACCTGGAGCACAGGTTCCCTGAGCGCACCCCGAACATCGGCGAAGAGATCTTCCGCGTCGAGAATTGGACCGTCCATCACCCCACGCAACAAGAACGCCTCGTCATCGACGATGCCTCTTTCTTTGTGCGTGCTGGTGAAGTGGTGGGCCTCGCGGGCCTGATGGGCGCCGGGCGCACAGAGCTCGCCATGAGTGTCTTCGGACGCGCCTATGGCCGCAACCACTCGGGTCGCATCTTCAAGAACGGTCGCGAACTTCGCTTGCGCAACGTGTCCGATGCGATTTCGAATGGCTTGGCCTACGCAACCGAGGACCGCAAGCGCTTTGGCCTCAACCTCATCGAAGACGTCCGCAGAAATGTCTCCGCTGCTGCGCTCGGCAAGATGACGTCAAACGGCTTCGTGAACGGTAACGAGGAGCTCAAGGTCGCGGAGCACTACCGCGCATCGATGAACATCAAGACGCCATCGGTCATGCAGGTAGTCGGCAACCTTTCGGGCGGCAACCAGCAGAAGGTCGTGCTCTCTAAGTGGATCTACACCGATGCGGATGTGGTGTTCCTCGGTGAACCCACTCGAGGCATCGACGTCGGAGCCAAATACGAGATCTACACAATCGTCAACCGACTCGCATCGGAGGGCAAGGCCGTGGTGATCATCTCATCGGAACTGCCCGAGCTGCTCGGTACGTGTGATCGCATCTACGCACTCGCCTTTGGGCGCATCACTGGGGTTCAAGACGCCGCGGACGCGACGCAGGAATCCCTTATGAAACTCATGACTCAAGAACGAACGTCGGCGCTCTCAGGCGCCGGAGACAAGGAATAGGCGCCTCATGTCGGACAACGCCGTGCAGATCGAGCCCCAATCGCCAGGCGGCGCCCCCGCGCCGAGTTCCCCTTCCCATGACAATGGGACGTTGGTTCATCGGTTGGTAGGCAACCTGAGGCAGAGCGGAATCTACGTCGCCTTCATTTTGATCGTGGTGTTCTTTGGCATCAGGACGGATGGCACGCTCCTGAGTGCTGGAAACGTGACCAACCTCGTCTTGCAGTACTCCTACATTCTGGTGCTCGCCATCGGCATGGTGATCGTGATCATCGGCGGGCACATTGACTTGTCTGTCGGGTCTGTCGCTGCGCTCGCGGGCGCGTGGCAGGGATTCTGGGTCGCATTTGTGGGGATTCCAGCATTCATCACGACGCTCGCGGGGATGCTCCTTTTCCGCGGCATGACGTGGAACGTGTTGGGCAACGTGTCCCTGTCTCCGTTCCCCAAGACGTACCAGAACATCGGAAACGGCTTCGCGAATGGGTGGCTGGGAGGCAACGGCTACGACCTCTTCACCTTGTTGATCTTTGCGTTCGCGCTGGTTGCCTACGCCTTCACGGCCTTCCGGGCACGACGTGCGCGCCAGTCTTACAACCAGCCAGTGTCCTCCTGGCCGCTGTTTGTGTTGAGGCTCGTCGTTGTTTCGGCAGTCGTGATGTGGTTTGCATGGCAACTCGCAAATGCACGCGGCTTGCCGTACGTGCTCATCATCCTCGGCGCCTTCGTGATCATCTACACGGTCGTGACAACCCGCACTGTATTTGGCCGCCACGTCTACGCGATCGGTGGCAACCTCGCTGCCGCGACGCTTTCCGGCGTGAAGGTCAAGTGGGTCAACTTTGGAATCATGCTCAACATGGGCTTCCTCGCCGGTGTGGCGGGCGTCTTGTTCTCGGCTCGCCTCAACGGCGCGCAGCCTGGAGCCGGAAACCTCTTCGAGCTCGACGCCATCGCGGCATCGTTCATCGGTGGTGCCGCAGTGACCGGCGGTGTGGGCCGCGTGACGGGAGCCATCGTCGGTGGTCTCATCATGGCCGTCATGTCCAATGGCATGCAGCTCATGGGCATCGGTCTACCCACCCAGCAGATGGTCAAGGGCCTCGTGCTGATCGCGGCCGTTGCGTTCGACGTGTACAACAAGCGCAGGGCTGGCACGCGGTAGCCGTCAGCCCACCTCGCTCAGCGACGGGCCCGGATCGCGCTTTGGCGTCGATGCGGGCCCGTTCGCTTTCAACTAAGGCAGCCGGATTCCGGTGATCCTCTCGAGCTCGGCGATCAATTCTGCGCGCGCGTTGGTGTCCCTGCCTCGGGGGTTGGGCTCGTGGACCTCACGCCTCTTGACATAGCGGCCCGATGAGGTGGCGTTGGGATCGGCCGATGTGGCGAGCCACACTTGGGTCTCGGCACCAAGCTCGACAGGATCGGGGGCTTGCGGCCCGCCCATCTCGGTCTTGATCCAGCCGGGGTCGACCGCGTTGACCGCTGATTCAGGGTGACGGGCAGCCACCTCGAAGGCAAGCATGAGGTCGTGCAACTTAGAGTCCGAGTATGCCTTCATGCCGTCCCATGCGCGACCCTCCCATTGGAGGTCGCCAGGCTCCCACGTGCCGTCGGCCTCGAGTCCGGAGGTCAGGTAGATCGCACGCGACGGGATGGGCATGAGTGCCGTGAGGAGGTACGGCGCCACCACATTGACGTGGAATATGCGTTCAACGCCGGCGGCGGTCACGTTCCGCACAGGCACCCCGCCCCCGATTCCCGCGTTGTGAATGATCACGTCATAGGGACCCAAGTCGTTTGCCGCTGCCGCTAGCGCGATGGTCGACTCGAGGTCATCAAGCTCACCGACGACGACAGCGTGAGAGCCAGGGAGAGTGGCCTTGGCATCGTCCGCGCGCTCGTCGCTGCGTGCGTGAAGCACAACCTGGTGACCCAATTCGATGAGTTGCCTAGCCGTCTCTGCCCCGATGCCCCTGGTAGAGCCGGTGATGAAAATGCGAGCCATGTGAATCTCCTTAGACAGGCGGGATCATCGCCAAAATCGAAACGATTCGATGTGGAAAGACTAGTCGTGTCGCCAGGTAACGTACGTCGCATGGGCATCGTCAATGAACTGTTAGCAAACAACGCCGCGTACGCGGCGGAGTACATCCCGGACCGTCCGCTGGCTCCCGCGCGCCACCTGGCGATTGTGGCGTGCATGGACTCGCGACTCGACACCTTTGCCATGCTGGGGCTCGACATCGGTGATGCGCACATCATCAGGAATGCTGGCGGCACAGTCACGGATGACGTGATTCGATCCCTCACCATCTCCCAGCGCAAACTTGGGACTCGCGAGATCATCCTGGTCCATCACACCAATTGCGGTGCACTGACGTTCACCGACGACGAGTTGCGCAATGAGCTCCTGGAAGAGACCGGGCTCAAGCCCACGTGGAGTCCAGAAAGCTTCAGAGACCTCGATGCGGACCTCAAGCAATCAATGGAGCGACTCAGGCGCTGCCCCTTCCTGGTGGACTCGACGCAAGTGCGTGGGTTTGTGTTTGACGTGAGCACGGGGATTCTCCGCGAGGTCGTCTAGACCGTCGACTTATCCACAGATTTGTCCATTCGATAGTGGCGTGCCCGCCGGCCGTGTTTGGCTGGCAAGCATGCTCTCCTCCTTCACTTTGGTTCGTGTTTCGGTCGCAATATCAGCGGTGGTGCTTCTCGTCACGGCCTGTACAGGGCCGCCCATCCAGGAGCAGGGCCCTTCACCCGAACCCACGCCGAGCGTGCTGATGAACCCCATCGCGGCCGACGACGATGCGGGGTTCTATGGCCTTGCAGCGAACGATCTGGCCCAGGACCAGTACGGCGACTACGCCGCGCTGCGAGTGATCGACAGCACGCTCATCGCCAACCTTGACTCCGCGGAGATTGACGACGCCGTGACGGAGCACTTTGACACGCAGGCAATCAAATTCGCCGCGAAATATCTGACGGAATTCCTGGTCGAGTGGTACATCGACACGCCACTCGCGTTTGATGATTCCCAGGACGTCCGCGACAAATACTGGGCGGATACGGCGTCTCGCTGGGCAGATGCAGAGTTCATGCGGGGAGTCTTTGACGAACGGACGGCGCCCGAGCCATGGGCCTTGCTCGACGATGATCGTGGACAGTGGCGGCAAAATGGTCAGCCTTCGTATCGCCCCGTGCCTCATGTGGATGGGCGAGCTCGAACCAAGATTCAGAAGATTCAACTCGTCGACGTCGAATACGACGAGATTGAATGGCATGGGGAGATGCAAATGCTCATGAAGTTCGATTTCGACGTTGTGTACGACCGCGACGTGGTGCTGGCTAGTGGGGAGACTCTCACCGAGCACAGCAGCGGCACGGTTGGGTTCAGTTTTGGCAGGCTCGAGGGCCTGAGAGGGCCCATCACGGGCGTCAACTGGGGCATGACGACGTCGGTGGGTCACTACATTGAGGGCGGAATGTGGGGGCTTCCCGCTACCAGCTCGACACCCGGCCCTCTTGGCTCGACCTTCGCGGTGGGTGATGACCTCCTTGTCCCACAACTCGAAGGCTTCGCAACCGTGTCAGACCTTGATCGCGCGCAGGAGCGGGGGATCAAGGTGACGTCCGCGGAAGCGCCTGATGTTGCCGTCGCCTATTACGAGGGCCCCGAGTTTGACGCGAATGCCGCGGTGGCTAGCGGAGGTGGTGAACCTCGCCTCGTGAACGAGTACGTGTTCACTGCTTTCGATCCGACCCCCAAGCCCGACACACTCAGTCCCAGCGACCAGCTCCGTGAAGCGGCTGGAGAGTATGCGGAGGAAGAGTACTTCCTCCCGCTGGCTGCCACTGCGATGAGGCTCAAGGGGCCTGGCATTGCCAACGGCTATATCGATTTGCGCCCGGCCACCTTTGACAAGACATACGACATCGTCACGGTGTACGTGGTCTCGGACGCGGGCCCGGACTACTTCGCTCGCTACTTCGTAGCGAAGGGCAAGGGAGTCGAGACGTACGACGCTCTGCTACACGGGTGGAGATTCAAGCCCGCCGTGCCCGGTGGCTCGGAACTGGGCGCCGCCGATCCCGTAGGCTGATGTGATCGAAAGGTGGGCGTATGCGCATGTGGTTCAGGTTCGTCAAGGCGATCTTCAAAGGCGAGTGGAAAATCTCCCCGTTGTCCTGGATCGCAGCCATCGGCACCGTGATCTACGTGGTGTCGCCTATCGACTTTGTGCCCGAGGCGTTTTTGCCACTCATCGGCTACGTGGACGACCTAGGGGTGGTAGGCGTCATGGTGCTGCTCGCCACACGTGAGAGGTCACAGTGGACCTCGTCTCTACGCGACGGCTCGATCCGCATCTAGCGGCGCTTGCGCCTCTGCGCGAGCTACCGCCGGCCACGTATGGGGGATGCTTCGCCACGTCCTCACCCTGAGCACGGCAACGGTGAGGACCGCCAGTAAGAGGCCGTGCCATGACAGGGTCCGGACAATTGCGGCCATCCCGCGAGCAGGGTCAAGGTAGTCGTAAGGAATCCAGCCGCCTGCGTAGGCGCGCGCTACCGCGGTGGCGATCCACACCGTGGGGATCGCGAAGAACCACCACCAGCCACGCAGCGGCAAGGGGTGACGATTGCCGACGACAAGGTAGTCGACCGATGCAAAGATGGGCGTGACCACATGGGAAATAATCATGACGACCACCAGCACGGGCCCTGACTGGAGCCCCAGCGGCGCGATGGTGGTCCAATAGATGACCGCCACCATCACGAGGTTCGCAGCGGTGAATGCCCTCGCGTACTCGAGCATCCGGTCCACGCGGGCCGATGTGGGGCGAGCCATCGCGATGGTGGACCCAATCCAGGCGAAGAGCGCAATGACGTTTGCCTGCAGCGTGTAGTAGCCAAGCAAGTCAATGACGCGCTCAGGAACCAGACCCGAGGTATCCGCGAGCGTGAGGCCCAAGGCAAAAAGAACGATCGCCGACGCGCCGATGCGGGCGATCGCGACGTGCCGGAGGCGTGTGGGCATGGCGCAAGCCTACAAAGAATCTTCGCGGTCTCGTGATACGGATCTTGGATCTTCAAGCGACTCAAGTGGCTCGATGTGGACTCGCTACTTGGTGCGGCGTGCCTTCCGGTGCGCCCAAGCGTCCCTGATGGGAGGCAAAACCACGCCATCGGCCGCCCAGTCGGCCCTGGCCTTGCGCCTATTTCTCACAATCCCAAGAACTCCTACCCCCCACGGCAAGGCGAGCGAGGCGAAGGCGAGGCGGTATGCGCCGAGGTCATAGTTGCCGTCCGGTGCGGCGAGCTGGAGAACGATCCCGATGAGGCCCACGGCCACGATGGTCGAAACGAATCCACCCGCGTTGACCCGGCCGTTCGCGGCGCCCAAGTGATCGTGATCCGCAAAGGTCCGTGCGTAGTCGAGTCCCACAAGAGAGATGGGTCCCCCCGCGGCGACCACGGCGACGAACACAACGAGCTGCCACATAGGCCGCGGCGTGGAAGGCAAGAGAAGGGCGGTCCATGCCACCGCAGTGACTCCAGCGAACACCAGGACCAACCACGAACGCCGAAGCGGATGGCGTGCCGTTGCCGTGCCAACGAACGGGCTCGCCACGAACTTGCCCAGGGTCAAGACTGTGAGTAAGACGCTCGCCTCCGCGGGGCTTCGTCCTTGAGCGGTGATGAAGAAGGGAACGCCCCACAAGAGCGCGATCGTGTTTGCCGAGAAGAGCGCGGTGAAGTGCGTCCAGAAACCAAGCCTGACCCCGGCCGCTGAGACGGTACCCCGCACGCGCTCGGCCGTAAGGTTGGGAGAGCCAGCGCGATCCGCGTCGTTGGGGGAGCGCACCACTGACACGAGCGCCGCAGCGACAACGCCTAGCCCCGCGAGTGTGAGGAACGTGGGCGACCAGCCTTGAGCGTGAAGCAACCACGCCACTGGAATGGCTGTGGTGAGTTGACCTACCTGCCCGATCTGCGCCGTGACTTGCACCATTATCGGCGCCCTGCGCGGGGGGAACCAGTGGGCCACAAGGCGTGACGCGGTGATAAAGATGGGGGCGTCGCCGATGCCGATGAGGACGCGTGCCAGGAGCGCGACCTTGTAGTCGTGGTTCACGGCCATGAGGGCTTGGCCAGCGGCCATCAACAGCGACCCGCCCACCAACATGGTGCGGGGGCCCAGCTTGTCGAGCAGCCGTCCCGCGGGAACCTGAAGCGCCGCATAGGTCGCGATCTGCGCGATGGAGAGCGCAGCGAGGCCCGTGGCGCCTATCTGGAAGCGGTCGAGGGCCTCAACACCTGCGACCCCAAGCGCGGTGCGGTGCACAATCGCCACCAAGTACGCGGCCGCTGCGGCCGCAAACACCAGCCTTGCCCGGCGGGTGGTGCGGGTGGGAATGGTCACGGTTTTCCTCGGGTCGCAACGCGGCACGGCTCGGTTGAGCGCGTGTCGTGGAACGGCGCCGCGACGATGCGTGCGTCGGGGGACAGCCTAGGCCCGCGTGCGCATGTTTTCGACGGACTTGTGGCCCGGCACGGCTACATCTCTTCGTGTGTGGCGGGGTCCGCGTCGAAGAGTCTCTCGCCTGGTGTTCCTAGCGCGCTGATGGCCGCCATCTCCGGCTCGCTGAGCGCGAATCCAAAGACGTCTAGGTTCGAGGCTTGGCGCTCCGGGGTCGCCGACTTGGGTAGCGGCAGATTGCCCAGTTGGATCTGCCAACGCAACACGGCTTGCGCGGGAGTGACCCCGTGCGCCGCAGCGGCATCGGCCACCGCTGGTGTCGTGTACTGCGCCTTGCGCTTGCCCAACGGGCTCCACGATTGAGTCACGATGCCTAGTCGAGCGTGTTCTGCTCGCATCTCTTCCTGGATGAAGAGCGGGTGAAGCTCGATCTGATTGAGCACCGGAGTAACGCCACTATCCGCGATGATCTCGCCCAACAGCGGCACGTTGAAGTTGGAGACGCCGATGCTGCGGGCGATCCCGTGATTCTGTAGTTCGACGAGCCCCCGCCAGGCTTCGAGGTACTTTCCCGTGATGGGGTTTGGCCAGTGGATGAGAACCACATCAATCTGATCAAGGCCAAGGCGCGCCGCAGATTCGAAGCCCGACTGCACGGCGCGTCCCGTGTCGTGGTGACGGCCGGGGATCTTGGTCTGGACAGTGATGTCCCCGCGCGGCGTGCCAGATTCACGCATGAAGTCACGGATGGCCTTGCCCACCGTGCCCTCGTTCTCATAGTTCACCGCCGAATCGATGAGGCGATAGCCGGCGTCGAGTGCTGACCTCACGGCCCGGTACCCCTCCGCGCCCACGAGGGGCCACGTGCCAAAGCCGATGCTAGGAATCGATGTGCCGTCATTGAGGTTCAGTTGGGGGATGCTCATACTGACAGGCTACGACGGATGGCTCCGCGAAGGCCACCCCGAACGGGTTGGGCCCCTCGCCTGTCGGGCTGACGAGGCAAGATAGATGAAAACACCCGTCGGACACGGTCATACGTGCACGGCTCAAGGAGGCGCTCATGTCCCGCATTACTGTCCTAGGTGGCACCGGCTACGCTGGCGCTGCAATCGTGGCCGAAGCCGTCACACGCGGCCATAGCGTCACAGCAGTTTCACGCACTGAGCCCGCCCACCCGGTCGAGGGCGTGACGTACATCCAGGGCTCGGCTTTGGAAACGGACGTGCGGACAAGAGCTTTCGATGGGGCCGATGCCGTGATCGCGGCCACGTCTCCTCGAGGTGCGATGGCAGACCAGCACCTCGAGCTCCTCGAGGCAATCGCGTCACGGGCTGGGCTTTCAGGGGTGAGACTCGTAGTGATTGGGGGCTTTTCTTCACTGAGGCCAGCGCCTGGGGAGCCGCGCTTTATCGACGGATTTGTGCCCAGCCAATACCTCGAAGAGGCCAAGGCAGGTCATGCCGTCTTGGAGATGCTCATGGCCGAGCCGGTCGCGCTCGACTGGACTTTTGTGAGCCCTGCGCGGACTTTTGGGGCGTTCGCTCCAGGTCCCGCCACCGGGGCGTACCGCATGGGCGGTGACGTGGCCATCCTCGATACGGAGGGCAAGTCGTTCATCTCGGCCGCGGATCTTGCCTTGGCCGTTGTCGACCTTGTGGATGCCGCCGGACACCGCCGGGAGCACGTATCCGTCGTGAGTTAGCCCCACGGCCGCACGGACGCGGCGGTCCTCACGTGTCCACATCGGGGGAGCGTCGTCACCCCCGACTTTGGTCACGTATACGGTACAAGGTCCTGCGTAAACTCGGATTGTCCGGCACTATCATTCGCTCACCAGGATTCTGGACTAAGGGGAAATTTGTCATGCGAGAATCCGTCAAATCCTCTGTGGCGGTGCTTGCTACGGCCGTCCTTGCACTTGCTTTGGCAGGTTGTGGCGGTGACAAGGCGGACGAGAAGACCGCCGGTGGCACCACAGCACCTGTTTCGAATGAGGCCTTGCCACCCACAACTGACGTGGCCGCGCCAGACGATACCAACGATGCCTCGGAGAGCGACTTGTGTGCGTTGCTCGACAACAGCACCATCACGACGATCACGGGAGTTGACTACTCCTCAGTCGTGCCTGCAGACGATGGATCTGGCACGTGCACGTGGGACCTCACCTCATTGGGCGGCGCATCCATGGTTTCGGTCATTGCTACCGACACCGGAGGCTCGACCTTCCAGATGAACCGTGACGTCGCAGCCAGCATGTTTGAAGACGTCACCGATGTTTCGGTGGCTGGATCCGACGATGCCTTCACCTACATGGGTGGATGGGTACTCGCGATGGACCTGGGCGGAGACTATGTCCAGGTGATGTACATGAACATGTCGCTCGGTGAGGAAACCACCGATCCCGAGGTTCTCACAAACCTTGCTGAAGAAGTTGCCGCGAACTGGTAGGCCGGCAACCCATTGGCGGCGTCGATCCTCACGGGCCGGCGCCGCTTGTGCGCGCGGTGCGCTACCGTCCCCACCTCGCGCGCCAGGCCTGGCGCATCGTGGGAACCAGGATTCCGTCCTCCGCCATGATGACGCGCGTGTCTCGCCTACTGAGGTAGACGCCCACCACGCCGATGGCCCACGGGACTGCGAGCGACGCAAAGGCGATCCGATACTCGCCCAGGCTGTAGGTGGACGCGCCGCGTGGCGCGACAAACTGCAGCACAAGGCCAACAAGCAGCACGCTGATGATCGTGGCAATGAACCCGCCCATGTTGACAAAGCCGCTCGCGCTACCGGACTTGTGCGCCACGGCAAACGAGCGCGCAAAGTCCATCCCTACGAGGGACATCGGCCCACCCGCGCCAATAACGAGCACAAAGGCGACGAGCTGCCATAGCGGCCGCGGCGTGGTGGGGAGAAGCAGTGCCACCCACGCAAGAGCCATGAACGCTGCCCCGCCAAGCACGAGCCACGAGCGCCGCAGCGGATGAGCCGCCGTGAGCATGCCGATGAATGGCGCCACCGCAATGTTGGCCAGCACCATGCACGTGAGCAGCAGGCTCGCCTGGGCCCTCGAGAGTTCTTGGGCAGTAGTGAAGTACGGCAATCCCCACAACAGGGCAATGGTGTTGGCGGAGAACGGGCCCACAAAGTGGCTCCAGAATCCCAGCCGCACGCCTGGAGTGGTCCAGTGTGTCTTGAGGGCATCCCTCACGGATGCCGCCGGTAGTCGTTCGTCAATCTCCGCACCATTGACGGGGCGCACCAACACCCACCACAGCACTGCCGCCATGACCACTCCGAGGACTGTGAGGCTTGCAAACGCTGGGGTCCAACCCGACCGGTGGAGCACATAGGCGAGCGGGATGGCGGAGACGAGCTGTCCTGTCTGGCCGATGAGTCCGGTGAGTTGCAGCATGACAGGCACTCGCCGCGGCGGGAAGTGGATGGTCACCAAACGGGCGACGGCGATAAAGATGGGAGCGTCTCCCGCGCCGACGAGTGCACGTGCTACGACCGCCCATCCGAATCCTGGCGCGAACGCCATGAGCGCCTGGCCTACTCCCATGACCAAGGAGCCGGCGATGATGACGCGGGCGGGGCCCCAGCGATCCAGCATCGTGCCCGCGGGCACCTGCATGATGGCGTAGAGGGCGATTTGTACCACGGCGAGCATCGACAGCGCGGTGGCGCCGATGCCAAAGCGATCAAGAGCATCGGCGCTGGCAACACCAAACGCCGTGCGGTGAATCACGGCTGCGAGATACGCGGCAACGGCGACGCCAAACACAATCCACGACGTGCGCGTGGTCCGCGTTCTCGCTCGCGGGGCGGGGAGTGGGGTCACGGGGGTCCTTGGGGAGGCGTTGTCACCAGAATAGGTGCCAGCGCGGCTGGCCGGAACGGACAAAAGGCTCAGGCCGGCTGAGGCGACTCGTTGGGCTGGTCAGGGAGCGGACCCACGGGGAGCAAGCACACCAGGTGCACCAGCGCCTTGAACCGCGACCCCCAGCGCGACCAAGCCGCGCCACCCCATCGCGCTGGTGACGGGACGCGGGGACAGCGCCACCCCCACGCACTTGCTGAGTGCGATGCCCCTGGCGCGGGATAAGAAATGTGCGTCGACGCGCCCGGTAAGCCTTCCGTATTCGGCTAACGCGGCGTCCACGCCCTCCATGGGCATGAGGGTGTGCGTGAAGCCGAGGTCCACGGCAGGGTCGCACATCGCCATCGATCCCCAATCGACGATGCCGCCAAAGGCCCCTTCGTGGCTCAGCACGTTGGCGCCGTGGAGGTCAGCGTGGGACCACACCCACTCGGTGTGTTCCTTGGCGGCGAGCGCGATGTCCCAGACCTCGAGCGCTCGCGCCACATCCATGATTTCCCCGCCCGGCCCAGGCCCGCTGGAGAGCGAGGCAACGCGCTCGCGGACCTTGAGGTCGCGGTCCGCCATCGGGATCGATTGTTCGATGTTGAAGGGGGCATCGTCGGGAGCGGTGGTGTGAACCTGCGCGAGGGCCCGCCCTACGGCCGCCCCTGCATCGGCGTGGAGCGGAAGGGCATCGGCCATCTGCCCTGGAACCCACGTCACCACTGCCCACGGCCACGGAAAGCCGTGACCCGGAACACCGTGTGCCACGAAGCGTGGTGCGGGAAAGTCCCAGCCGGCCGACAGCTGGGGGACCCAGTGCATCTCGGCCTGGAGAAACTGGACGGCGAGCTGGGTGCGCGGAAGACGTGCCGCGAAGTTGTCCCCCAGCCGGAACATGGCGCAATCCCAACCGTCGAATCGCTCGCCAATCTCGACGTGTGCAAAGCCGGGAGTCTGCTCCGCGATGAGTGCTGCGACGGTCTCGGGTGTGATCGACGCATGCGCGCGTGGAGGCGTGATGTCGCTGCTCATATCGCTGCCGCCGTGCGAGCCACGCTGCTCTGTGTTGCGTCCACGCGAGCGACGCTAGCATTCGCGCGATGTGGGCTGCCGCGCTCGGAGGCGCTTGCCACTCGTAGGCTGGGACCTGATGACCACGTTAAGCAGCCCGCCCCGTCCCGTCTACACCGCCACGGTGGTCCGTACCGAACCCATCGCTCGCGACATGGTTCGCGTGATCCTGACCGGTGAGGACTTGCGCGCAATCCCGCCGCTCACGTTCACGGACCACTACGTGAAGCTCCGGTTTGGCGACGTGACGCGCACCTACACCGTGCGGTGGTTTGACCGTGAGGCAAATGAGATGGCCATCGACTTTGTCCTACACGGAACCCAAGGCCTTGCGGGGCCCTGGGCCGCGAATGCCCGCGCCGGCGACCAGATCTCCTTCACCGGCCCGGGCGGGAAGTGGGCTCCATCGCCCGATGCCGACGCTCACCTCTTTGTGGGAGACGAGGCCGCGATCCCCGCAATTGCCGCGGCACTTGAGGCGCTCCCCGAGCACGCGAAGGCATCGGTGTTTCTGGAGGTCGCGTCGGCCGATCATCATCAATCGCTGCGCGCGCCCTCTCGCGCGGCCGTGACCTGGGTGCACCGCGACGAGCGCGGACTGCCCTATGGCGAGGCACTCACGCGCGCGGTGATCGCGGCCGGCGTGCCCGAGGGCGTGGTCGAGGCCTTTGTGCACGGCAATGCGGATATGGTGAAGCCGCTGCGGAGGTTCCTGTTCATTGACGCGGGCCTGCATCGCTCCCGCGTATCGATTTCGGGGTATTGGCGTACTGGCCTGAACGAGGATGGCTGGCAGTCGAGCAAACAAGAGTTCAATGCCGCGATGGAGGCCGAGGATCAGAGGGGGCCGTCACGGTCTTTGCCATGATGCCCGCGGGGGGTCACCGACGGATCAGTGGCGTCTCGGGGATGTGCGGCCCGCCGCAATCGCGCGTCCTCATCGTCGCAATCGCGTCATCTCCGCGAGGGATGTGGGGGAGAGCGCGTCCTCGATCCCAAGTTTGATTGCCCCTGCGAGACCTGCACGCTCTCCGAGGATCGAGTGCACGATCGCGAGATTGCGAGTAGCTAGTGGACGCGCATTCTTGTAGGCAACGCCACGCACGCCCGCGAGCAATTCGTCTGTCGCCGTTGTGATTTCCCCGGTGACCACGACGGTGCGGGGATTGAGCGTGTTGCACAGCATGGCGACCGCCTCGCCGAGGGCAAAGGCCGCATTGCGCACCGTTTCGACCGCGTGCGGATGGTGTTCGCGCAAAAGATTGAACAGGCGTGAGACATCGTCAGTGGTATCTGTGAACAGATCGGGGGCTGTCGTGCGCAGGTTGGTAATCATCGAGGGCAATGACACGACGGCCTCGACGCAACCGATGTTGCCGCACGTGCACGGGTACTCGGGAGTGGACCGCACCGGAATATGGCCGATGTCTCCCGCGGAGCCGTCAAATCCGTGAAAGATATTCCCAAAAGAATCGACGATTCCCGCTCCTACGCCCGTTCCTACCTTGATGGACACCAGGGGCAACTGGTCACTTCCCAGCGCGGCGGCTTCGCCAATGGCCCGCAGATTGGCGTCGTTCTCAAGCACGACCGATGATCCTAGGCGTTGTTGAAGGGCGGACGTGATGGGAAACTGGTCCCAGCCGGGCATGATGTTCGGCCGGATCGCGTGACCACTTGGTCCGTCGACGCGAGCAGGTATGCCAATGACGATGCTCGTGAGTTCACCGTGGCAATCGGGCGACGACAAGAACCCCTCGGCAGTCGACACAATCCAATCGATCACCTTCTCCGGGCCCATCCTGATGTCGAGGCCTGTCGACGTTTCTCCGATGACACATTGGTTGAGCTGAGCGAGCGCGAGCCTCGCGTGCCGAGCGCCCAGGTCGACCGCAAGGACTACCCCCGCAGTGGAAGAAAGGTCGAGCCTTTCGGCTGGCCGTCCGCGTCCGTCCGTGGGCGTATAGCCGTTCGCTACGAGCACCGACCTCTTCAGCAAGAGATCGACGTACGCCGAGACCGTTGACCGGGCTAGTCCGGTGGCATTCAACAGTTGCGTCTTGGTGGTTGCCTCCCCGGTTGCTACGAGGGTGGCAATGGCGCTCAGCATCGTCGGCATGTCCGTTCGGCCCATGACGGAGGGGCTTGAGAGGCGCAGTGGAGGCATGGGCGGAACGCCTGTAGCGGTCGGAAGATTATTCACTTATTTATCATGCCACAAGTCATATATCCGTCGTTGAACAAGCGCTTATATGAGGCTTAAATTGCGGATACCGCACCGTAGCGGTGGATGTACAACGACGTACTAGTGCTCTGGAAGGAGTGCCACGACATGATGAAGCGAACTGGACGATGGTTTGCCACGATCGGTGCAACAGCGGCTATCGCCCTGGCGGCTGGCTGTTCGGCGGATACGGCAGGTGATGCATCGACAAGTGCTGCAGCAGGTGATGGTGAAGTCAAGATTGCCATCGTGCTCAAGACCCTCACATCCGAGTTTTGGCAAAACATGAAGACGGGGGCTGAGGAACGCGCCGCCGAACTTGGCGTCACGCTCGATGTCTATGCCTCGAACTCTGAAGATGACGTGGAAGGCCAGGTCACCTTGGTCGAGAACGCAATTGGCCAGGGTTACGACGCCATTGGTGTCGCTCCCATCTCAAATGTGAACCTCAACAACGCCATCGCGAAGGCAACCGAAGCGGGAATCCCCGTCGTCAACATTGACGAATCCGTTGACGTCGAGAAGCTCACGGCATTGGGCGGCGCCGTGCAGGCGTTTGTCACGACTGACAATGTCGAAGTGGGAACACTCGCGGGCGAGTACATCGTGGAACTCGTCGGCACCGCAGGCGAGGTTGCCATCATCGAAGGAAAGGCCGGGGTCCAGTCGGGCCAGGACCGTGCTGACGGAGCGTCGAGCGCATTCGACGCTGCTGGACTGACCGTCGTTGCTAGCCAGCCCGCAGACTGGGACCGGACAAAGGCCTACGACGTCGCTACCAACTACCTCAACAAGTACCCCGAGCTGAAGGCGATCTACTGCGCCAACGACACGATGGCGATGGGCGCCTTGGAAGCAGTCACCGCCTCGGGTCGCGACGTGGTCGTGGTGGGCACTGACGGCAACTCAGATGCCGTTGATTCAGTGATGGCCGGCGAGCTTTCCGCAACCGTCAAGCAGGACTCGGCGGCTGTTGGCGCCAAGGCTGTGGATCTTCTCGTTGAGTACGCGAAGTCAGGTGACGTGATTGATGCGACTGCCGCGGTGAGCAAGTTCACCGTGCCGGCAATCCTGGTCATCAAGGAATAGCACCTGGTGCGGGCAGGCCACTCGTTGCGCCTGCCCGCACCACGGTCCTTGCGCCTTTGCCCCGTGCCCTCTTGCCCTTGCAAGAAGCCAAAGACTCCCTTCCGTTCAACTTCAAGACCCTGGAGGCATCATGAGTGCCATTGTCTCGATGGAGCACATCCAAAAGTCCTTCGCGGGCGTGCCAGCCCTACGCGACATCACCTTCGACGTCCAACCAGGCGAAGTTCATGCGCTCCTTGGCGAAAACGGCGCGGGCAAGTCCACGCTCATGAAAATTCTTTCGGGCGCCTATCAGCCCACCAGTGGCACGCTGGTGCTCGATGGCCAGCGCCACGACGTCCTGACTCCGAGCCTCTCCTCTGACTTCGGAATCAGCATCATTTACCAAGAGCTGAGCGTGATCAACCAACTCTCAGTTGCTGAAAATATTTTCGTCGGACGTCAGCCCGTCAGGCGACGTTGGGGTCTTCCCATGATCGACCGCCAAGCAATGGAGCAACGCACCCACGAACTCCTTGAGCGGGTGGGCCTCGACCTCGACATGACGCGCACAGTCGGTTCGCTATCGATCTCTGAGAAGCAAATGGTTGAGATCCTCAAGGCCGTCGCGTTCGATGCGCGCGTCATCGTCATGGACGAGCCGTCCTCTTCCCTCACCGAGAGCGAAGTCGAAAAACTTTTTGAGATCATTCGTACGCTCAGCGCGCAGGGTACCGCGGTCGTGTACATCACTCACAAGCTCAAAGAAGTGATCGCCATCGCCGATCGGGTCACCGTGCTGAAAGACGGTGAAGTGGTCAGTTCCGAGGCAGTTGCCGATGTCACCCTCGACTCCCTGGTCAATGCAATGGTGGGTCGCACCATTAAGGGAACCTACCGCGCGGCAGAGGGCGATATCGACACGTCTCAGGTCGTGCTCAAAGTTGAGAATCTCACGCGCAAGGACCGTCGTGTCAAGGACGTCAGTTTCGACCTCCATCGCGGCGAGGTTCTCGGATTCTCGGGGCTTGTGGGCGCAGGTCGCACCGAGCTGATGGCAGCTATATACGGTGCGGAGCCAAAGTCGGCTGGAACGGTCACCATTAACGGTCGCGAAGTGGACATCCGCAATCCCTTCGATGCCCTCCAGGCAGGGCTCGCGTTGGTGAGCGAAGACCGCCGTCACAGTGGATTCTTTGACAACTTTTCTATCAAGCGCAATTTTGCGATCACCGTGCAACTAAAGGAATCACGATGGGGCGGCCTTTGGGGCCTCGTCAATCGTGCTCAAGAGCTTGAAGTTGCGCAAACCCAAATGGTCTCCATGCGTGTGAAGTGCAGGGACCTCGAGCAGAACATCGTGGAACTCTCTGGCGGCAATCAGCAAAAGGTCCTGCTTGGTAGGTGGATGGCTGCCGGCGCAGAGGTCATTATCTTCGACGAGCCGACGAAGGGTATCGACGTCGGCACAAAGTCAGAGATCTACACATTGATGCGAAATCTTGCGCAAGCAGGTGTGGGCGTCATCGTCGTGTCCTCCGAACTCCCCGAAGTTCTCGCGGTGTGTGATCGGATCCTCGTCTTTGCAGAGGGTGAAGTACAGGCTGAGTATTTGGCGGCCGATGCGACCGAGGAAAACCTCGTCCGCGCAGCAACCATGTCCGCGGCGCACTAGCCACAACGAAACGGAAGAGATCATGTCAGCGACAAAGGCTCAAGTTGGAACGGAAGGCCGGGCCGGTGAGACGGCCCGCGAACGCTTTACGAGGTACTGGGGCAGTTACTCAGCCATCGCCATTCTGCTGCTGCTTGGCGCAGTGTTTTCGACACTATCGCCATCGTTCCTGACGACTGCCAATCAGTCCAATATTGCTGAACAGAGCACAGTCACCATTCTCCTGGCTTTCGGGCAGTTCTTTGCCATCTTGCTTGGTGGAATTGACCTCTCAGTCGGTTCCGTCATGGCATTCACCGGAGTTTCGTCAGCGCAGTTGATGGTGGCCGGAATGCCGTGGCCACTCGCAGTGCTGCTGGGAGGTGTTTTTGTCGGAGCGACAGTGGGTGCAATCAACGGAGCGCTCATATCGGTGACCAAACTCCATCCGTTCATCATCACGTTGGGCACCATGACCATCCTGCGCGGTGTGACCTACGTGGTCTCTGACGCGACAGCAGTGTCGGGCCTTCCCGCCTCGTTCTCAAGGGCCTTCGGTCGAGACCTCATGGGCTTCCTGCCGGCGCCAGTTCTCGTCGTGATTGTGGTGCTCGCCGTGTTGGTGTTCTTTACGACCAAGACCAAGGCCGGGCGCAACATCTATGCAATGGGCGGTAACCCCCAAGCGGCTTGGTACGCAGGTATCAATGCGAATAGGCACACGGTGCTGGCCTTCACGATCTCGGGTACGTGTGCTGGCCTGGCCGGAACCGTGAACATTGCTCGCCTCGGTGCTGCAGAACCCAATGCCGGTACCGGCTATGAACTCTTCGCCATCGCCGCAGTCATCATCGCCGGGACCAGCTTCTTCGGAGGTGAGGGCGTCATTTGGAAGGTACTCATCGGCGGGCTCATCATCGGCACCATCAATAACGGACTGAACATGGTGGGCGCGTCAGCGTACTACCAGCAGATCGCCATGGGTGGACTCATCGTGATTGCCGTGACACTCGACCGCTACTTCGGACCCAGACGGGCGCTACGAAGTTAGTTCGTCCCTTCGCTCATACTCAAAAATCTTTTCTACAAGAGGAAGTTGCCGCAAAAATGACCATCGTAAAGCCCCAGTTCTCGGTATCACTGATGTGCATGGATCTGATGCGCGCTGGCGAGCAACTGAACATCATGAACAAAAGGGCCAACGCTTACCACATCGACATCATGGACGGACATTTCGCGAAGAACATCGCGCTGAGTCCCGACTTCGTCAAAGCCGCTGCGGCGCACGGAAGCCTGCCCATGGAAATGCATCTCATGACCGAGGCACCCAGCGAATGGATCCCGGTACTTGCGGACAATGGCGCAGCGACGATCTCGGTCCATGCTGAGACCGTCAATCGGGATGCATTCCGTATCCTGCGCGATATTCATGATCGAAAGTGTGACGCTGGGGTGGTGCTGAATCCTGCCACGTCAATGAATGAGATTGAGCAGTATATCGATAGCGTTCAGCTCGTCACCGTGATGACGGTAGATGTGGGGTATGCGGGACAACCCTTCATCGACCAGATGCTGAAGAAGATCACTGCGATCGCCAACTACAAGCGGGACCACGGTCTTGACTTTGTGCTCCAGATCGATGGTTCGTGCAACGAACGCACATTTAAGCAATTGAACGATGCTGGCGCTGAGATGTACATCCTCGGCTCGTCTGGCCTGTTCAATTTGGATGACGATTTGGACACCGCGTGGGACAAGATGGAGCGGGGATTCACGGCCGCAACCGGTGTGTCTGTGTCATGACTGCCGATTCTGATTCCGATTCAGTTTTTGCCATCGACATTGGCGGCACCAACCTGCGTTCCGGATTAGTGAACTGTGCTGGTGAAGTTTCACATTTTGCCATGGTGAGCAGCACCGGCATCCTCGAAGTTGAAGACCCTTCCAAGGCGTTAGGCGACTATATCGAGTCGCGGCTCGGGCTTATTACGGATCGACCACCGATCGGAGCTCTCTCGATAGGATTTCCTGCCACGATCGATAGGACGCGCACTAAAGTGTTGTCGACATCGAATATCGCCGCTATGCAGCATCTTGAGATCGTTCAATATCTGGAGAGCACTACGGGGATTCCCACGGTGATAGACCGCGACGTTAATATGGTGATGCGACATGACCTCGTCGATCTGCAACTACAAGATGGGGGCGTCGTCGCCGGGCTATATGTCGGTACTGGGCTTGGAAACTCCATCGCTGTAAACGGGCAAATCTGCTTTGGCGCCCACGGTGTTGCCGGCGAATTGGGCCACCTCCCAGTGAGGGGTCTGACCACAGTGTGCGGCTGCGGGAACACCGGTTGCATCGAGACCATTGCGTCCGGCAAGTATCTGGTGGAGTTGGCGAGTGAACTTGGCGAGGGCGTCAGCGTGGAGAACGTCTTCCGCGACTGGTCAGATCACCCAAAGGTGCAGGAGTTCGTGCGAAACATCGCCTTCGCGGCGGCGAGCGAGATCAACATCATTGATCCCGACGTCATGGTGCTCGGAGGGGGTGTCATTCAGTCAGAGTGGTTCCCCATGGAAGCGCTTATTGAGGCTATTAGGGCCCACACGCGTAAGCCGCTCCCGTCAAGTGCTGTCAGTTTTGTAGCGTCGCGTGGCGGCCAGCTCGCTGGCGTGGTGGGGGCCGCGCTCTTTGGATTCGAATCAATCGACGCGGGCGAACCCGCCGAGCCGCGCTTAATGAAATTGGAGTCATTGTGAAAATCGCTATGGGTAGTGACCACGTGGGTTACGAGCTCAAGCTTGTTGTTGCCGCTCACCTGCGCGAACGTGGCATCGAGGTGATTGACGTTGGTACGGATTCTGTAGAGCGTACTGATTACCCCGTGTACGGCGCCAAGGCGGCCATTGAGGTCGCTGAGGGTAGATGTGATCGGGCGATTGTCATCTGCGGCTCTGGAGTCGGCATTTCGATTGCGGCCAACAAGGTGCCTGGCGTGCGATGCGTCGCGTGCTCCGAGCCGTATTCTGCGGCTCTGTCGCGCGCCCACAATGACACAAATGCTCTTGCGTTCGGGAGTCGCGTCGTGGGTGTTGATCTCGCTTTGATGATTGTGGACGCCTGGCTCGAAGGTGAGTACGAGGCGGGGAGGCATGCCCGACGCGTCGCGATGCTTGCTGAGCTAGACGGCGGCCGCAGCATCACCAGTTAGGCACTGCAGCCCCCTCACCCCTGACCGAGGGCACGGGGAGTCGCTCGGGTGGGTCCGTAGGATGTGGTGTTTATCCGGCCATGCGAGAGGCAGTAATGAAGGACTTCGTCAACGGCGTCAACCTAGGCGGTTGGTTGTCGCAATACACGGCCTACGACCACGAGCACTTCAGGACCTTCATCACGCGCAGGGATATCCAACTGATCGCCTCGTGGGGGCTAGACCACGTGCGGCTGCCAGTTGACTACCCCGTGATCGAGGCCGATGACGCCGTAGGTGTGGCTCGTGACGACGGCTACGTGTACATTGACCGGTGTATCGAGTGGTGCGCCGATGCAGGCCTTGCACTCATCCTCGACCTTCACGAGGCGCCAGGCTTCACGTTCCGTAATGACCTCGAGGAGGGCGTGGGCGGCACCAATACGCTGTTCTCCGATGCGGCCATGCAGGATCGCTTCGTGGCCCTGTGGGAGACCATCGTGCGGCGCTACAAGGATGTGCCGGTGCCCATCGTCTTCGAGCTTCTCAACGAGGTCACGCTGCCGGACAACGCGCTGTGGAACCCCCTCGCGGCGCGCACAGTCGCGGCGATCAGGGCGATCGCACCCCGTGCCGTGGTGATGATCGGCGGCACGCACAACAACGCGGTGAGCGGACTGGAAGGGCTTGTCGAAATCGACGACCCCAACGTCGTGTACACCTTCCACACGTATGAGCCGCTCTACTTCACCCACCAGAATGCGCCGTGGTCGGTGGCGCAGCGCGAGTGGGCTCAGGCTCCCACATACCCTGGCTACCTTGAGGGGCTGAGCGAGTGGCTCGACGCCAACCCGCAGCACCGCGAGTTTGGTGACGACACAGTCAGTAGACGCATGGACCGCGATCTCCTCGCGGATGTGGTGGCGCCCGCAGTGGCGTTCTCCGCGCGCACCGGCCATGACGTGTATTGCGGCGAATTTGGCGTGGCCGAGTGGATTGATCCCGAGAGCCGACGCGCGTGGCTGACCGACGTGTTGAGCCTGTTCCGCGAGCACGGCATCGGCTTTGGGCTGTGGACGTACAAGGCCATGGACTTTGGCCTGGTGGATCTGCACGGCGACGTGGTGGACCCCGGTTACCTTGCGATCGTGCAGGGCACGTAGGCCTTGCACGCCTAGGCCGCGTGCGCCGCGGCGGGTCGCCGCCCGAGTGCCGCGTAGCCCTCACGCTCAGCGGTTCACTGCGCTCCAGATCGACGTCCTTGTGGACATGCGTTCCGCTTCATTACGTGAACGTAGTGGACCCTGGGAGGCTTCATTTCGAAGAGACGAGTGAGCAAGGTGTATGGCGTCGAGGCCCAGGCGGCCAACCCGGCTTGCCGCTGATCCACCCCTCGCAGCCATCCCACTCCGCATTAGTGGCGCTGGTGCCCACTTCTTGACAGCGGGTGCGCCCCACGTGGCGCTGGTGACCACTTGGGTGCGACGACAGACGGCAACCCCTTCTATCGTTAATCCAGCCGGCTGGCTCTCGCTGGGATCGAACTCGTGCCCACCATGAAAGACTTTGGGTCATGTCGCAGCGCCGTGGTCGAGCCCAGATTCTGCGTCATTCGTGGCAATCTCGCTTGGTGCTCGTCATATTCGCCATCGTCTTCACGCCCATTCCGCTGATAATTGCCAGCGGAGCTGAAGAGAGGAACCTCGCCGGAACGATATGGCTCGCTCCGATGTGGTTGGTTGTCGGGCTGCTCTTCAACGCATGCGCCAACCAGGGCGCGTGGCTGCACGGCCGCGTTCTGGTCCTTGAAACCGTCCTCGGACGCGCGCGCATCTCGTTGGACGACATCGAGGAAATTCACCTCAACCAGTCGCTATCCGGGATCGTTGTAGGGACCGGTGAGCAGTACGTCTGGCAAAGCATTTCCGCACCATTGATGTTCGCCAATCCGGAAGATGCCTGCGCACGCGTCGAGGCGTCCCTGGGTGAGGAGCACATGAACGTGCACTGGCATGACGACGGCGACTTTTCGATGTGGAAAATGAAACCAAGGCGGGCCGCGTCGCTACAACGCGGAGCCATCCTGCCGACGTTGTTGCGACCGTGGGTGCTTTTCATGACGGCTGCTGGGCTCGGCATCGCTCTGCTTCTCGCGTGATCGAGTTGGCGAACTCAGTTCCCCTTTCATCACCCCGGGCATGCGCCACATAACCGACTACGGGCCGCATGATTTCGGCCAACCCCGCCAGTCGTCAATCAATCCAGTACTGCACGGCCCCGTGGCGCGCAGGCGTGTCGCGTGGGCACGGCCAATCAACAATTGCTGGCCCACTCAATCGTGGCGGCGTGTGCGCGTGTCAATGTGCCCCGGTCACGTGACGTGGGCGCGTGTGCGCAGGCGCTGCACATACATCGCGTTGCCTGCTGTCGTTGCACCCATCTGGTCACCAGCGCCACGTGGGGCGCACCTGATGTCAAGAAGTGGGCGCCAGCGCCACAGATGCGAGGTGGTGTGATGACAGGGTGTATCAACGACAAGCCGGGATCCCCGCTTGTGTCGGCCCACCCAACCCTCAGCGCGCCAAGGCGAAAGCACACAGCGACCCAGCCCCAGCGTCGGCCGGTGAAGCCCACTAGATTCCCCACCCGCGGCGGCCCGGCAGTGACTATAGGACCAGACGCGCCGCCCTACGATGAGACAACGATCCGTACCGAACGACCACAACGAGGTGAGCGATGAGCGAACAGGCCAGCACGCGTGAGAACTTCCGCAGGCAGACGGTCCCCGATGACGCCGGCTTCTTTGGCCCGTACGGTGGCCAGTTCCTCCCGCCCCAGCTCGAGGGCCCGTTCGCGGAGATCACCAAGGCGTATCACGAGATCGAGAACGACGCCGCGTTCATCAACGAGCTGCGCTACATTCGCACGCACTTTCAGGGACGGCCGACGCCGGTGTACCACGCGCGCACGCTCTCCTTGGAGAACGGCGGCGCACAGATTTACCTCAAGCGTGAGGACCTGAACCACACCGGTGCGCACAAGCTCAATCACTGCATGGGCGAGGGCCTGCTGGCCAAGTACATGGGCAAGAAGAAGCTCATCGCTGAGACGGGCGCCGGGCAGCATGGCGTCGCGCTTGCGACAGCGGCCGCCCACTTTGGGCTCGAATGCGAGATCCACATGGGCCAGGTCGACATCGAGAAGCAGGCCCCGAACGTCACGCGCATGCAGCTGCTTGGCGCGACGGTGGTTCCCGTCACGCATGGGCTGCGCACGCTCAAGGAGGCCGTCGACTCTGCCTTCGACGCGTACCTCGCCGACTACGAGAACTCGATCTACTGCATCGGCTCCGTGGTGGGCCCGCACCCGTTCCCGCTGATGGTGCGCGACTTCCAAAAGGTGGTGGGCATCGAAGCCCGCGAGCAGTTCCACGAGATGACGGGCAACCTGCCCGACGTTGTCGAGGCGTGCGTGGGCGGCGGGTCCAATGCGATCGGCATCTTCTCTGCGTTCCTGGACGACCCGGTGGAACTCATCGGCGTCGAGCCGCTTGGGCGAGGCACGGAAGTGGGCGAGCATGCGGCGTCGATGACCTATGGCACGCCGGGCGTCATCCACGGGTTCAACTGCTACCTACTCCAGGACGCCGACGGCAACCCGTCGCCCGTCTACTCGTGCGCGAGTGGCCTGGACTACCCGGGCGTGGGCCCCGAGCACAGCTACCTCAAGGACTCCGGCCGGGTGCGCTATGCCACGGCGACTGACGACGAGTGTCGCGACGCGTTCTTCGCGCTGAGCCGCAAGGAGGGCATCATCCCCGCGCTCGAGAGCGCACACGCGGTGGCGCACGCCCTGGTCACGGCGCGCGAGATGGGCACGGGGACCGTGCTGGTGAACCTCAGCGGACGCGGCGACAAGGACATGGACTACGTGGTCGAGAACTGGGGCATCGGGCAAGACGGCTGACGACGGTGCTAGCGTGACGCAGTGACCCGCCGCTCGGCCTTCGTGATCTTCGCGCCGTTGGTGTTTGTTCTCTCGGGGACATTCCAATATGTGGGAGCAGGGGTGGCGGTCGGGCTGTTCGACCGCATCCCTGCGGCCTCCGTGGCGTGGTCCAGAATTGCCATCGCGGCGGTGGTGCTCATCCTGCTGATGCGGCCATGGCGGCGCCACTGGACTCACCGCACGTGGTGGCGAGCTGCGGCCTTTGGCACCGTCCTTGCGGGCATGAACATCACGTTCTACCTGGCACTCGAGCACCTTCCCTTGGGAACAGCGGTCGCGGTGGAGTTCATCGGCCCCGTCGCGGTGGGTGCCCTGACTGGCCGAGGCTGGCGGGAGCGCGCCGCCATCGCGCTGGCAGCGCTTGGGGTCGTGATGATTGTGGGGGTCACGCTCGATACGGGCGGGAGCGACGCCATGATCGGCCTTGGCTGGATTCTGCTCGCCGCAGCGGGGTGGGCCGGCTACATCATGCTTGGCCGCAAGGTGGCGACCCCCGGACCAGGGGAACCGTCCGGGCTCGAATCGTTGTCGGTGTCGATGGCCGCCGGGGCCGTCGTGTTTGCGCCGATCGGGATCCCCGGCATGGTTAGCGGAGACGCGGCACCCATCGGCGACCTGCGGCTCGTTGCACTGCTGTGCGTGGTGGCGGTGTTTTCGTCGGTGCTGCCCTACGGCATCGACCAGATCGTGCTGCGCCATGCCCCCACGGCGCGCTTCTCCGTCCTCCTGTCCGTCTTCCCCGCCACCGCCCTGCTCATTGGGGTCGTGATGCTAGGCGAGGTCCCCACCGTGGTCGAGGGCATCGGACTTGTCGCCGTCTCGGCGGCCATCGCGCTGACATCGCGTCGCGAGCCAGCGACGTTGGAAGCCGTAGTCCCGCCCGAATAGTCACGAGTCCGATCGACACAGGCAACACAGTGCGCGGTCGCGACACTCTGGGCCTAGGGCTTAGGGATTAGGGCTGGGGCTCTCCGCCGTCGCGGCCTTCTGCGGACTTTTGCTCGCGGGCCTTAGCCTTCTGCACCCCGTTGTACGAGAAAAACCCGAACGCACCCAGCAGCATGACGATAACCAAGCCTGTAATGAAGGGGGCATAGTTCACGGGTTGAGGTGCGCCAGAAGACTTAGCTATGACGACCAGCGGCTCCCCCGACTCGTGAGCGGCTTGGAGTTCATCCATGCCCCACGTGACGGTGTATCCGTCGATGACGCCGCCTCCGCTCGCTTCGAGCACGTCGCCGGGGAGTTTCATCTTGAGTGATGCTTTGTCCAAACCCTCGATCATGCGGTCTATTCCTGCTTGGTCGAACCCCGCGGCGGTGCTGTACGTCGTCATGTCAAACGAGACTCTTACTGTCTCGCCATCCGCGTTCTTTTGAATCTGGAAGGCACTCGATCCAGCATTGGGGCCGGTGATGCCGTACCTGTCGTACCGGACAGTCGACTTAGTTACGAGACGCATGTCGTCGCCACTCTGGGTCAACGTGAACCTGTCCGTGTGCCCAGTCTTTGGGTCATCCCTGTCTTCGAGGTTTCTGTCGATGAGGTCGAACACGTCGTCGGGACCGACGTGGGCAATGCCAACCCCATCTGCAACGACAACTTTGGTCGCCCCAACTTCGTGAGTGAGTGTCGCAGTTCCGTCGGGCCTCACGTCCATCTTCACGACGAGGTCGCAAGCCGACAGAAGGAACGCGCACAGAATTGCGCTTGTCGCGTACACAAACTTGCTGAACATTGGCTGCTCCCCCTTTGATCGGCGCCGTAGCGACGACGAGTGGGCCTTCCCAAGCGATTCTCAAACAAGCGCCCGGCGCTGAGATCGTTGATTTCCTGTGTGCTCAGGGGTTCCGAGCGGCGCGTACCGAGGGGGCGAAGTCCTAAGAGGCACGATTCGCGAGGCGCGGTCGCGAAAAATCCGGCGAAGTCTCAAACACGATTGACCATCGAGCAGCGCATGGAACTGGTCGCGGACTATGAGGCTGGGATGCCCGTCCGAATCATCGCCGTGAAGTACGGCGTGCATCGCGGAACGGTTCCGGCCTTCGTCCTACGTTCTGGTGGACAGTTGCGGTCAACAGGGCTGAACAACGATCGCCGTGCGAGCGCGGCCATCCTCTACCGCGACGGGCACACGTTGCAGGAGGTCGCCGATCGTCTCGGCATCGACCCGAAGACCGTACGCAACGCCGTAGTTGCTGAAGGCGTAACCCTTCGTCCCCGAGGAAGGAGACCAACAACCTGAGACCAAGGGCAACAGGTTTGGATGCTGGGCTCGACACGCCGAAAGTCACAGTGACCGATTTCTGCGCAGTTCTAAAGCGCCAGTGCTAGGATTGAGGTGTCACCTAGCGTCAGGAGCGTCGATGAACGAGTTGCCCGAACCTTCTCCGTGGTTCAACCGTCACTTCGGAGAGCACAGCCAGAGTGTGATGCTTGCGCTCGCTAAGGCCGGTCGTGCAGCTCACGAGCGCTCCCTCGACGCCAAGACCGGAAGCCAACTGGCCTCGAACGAGGCATACGGCTCGTTTTGGGTGATCTTGCCTGAGGAGGTATCGGCTCACCTTGCATTCCTGCCTGGGCGCGAGGTGATCCGGCCGACAGGCAGCCGTTACGACCTGGTGGTTTTCGATGGCACCTTGATCTTTCCGGCCAAGTGTGGACGTGGATCGTCCGGCGCTGACCGAATTAGGCTAGGCCGCTCGGATTTCCGTCGCCGAGTTTTCTCCCTTGAAGACGACGCTAGCCGCAACATGCAGGAACAGTTGGAGTTCGAACTAGAACTAGGTGGTGACCTAGACGCCTCTGTCAAGGATGGTTCCTTCGGCTCCGCTACGCGGGCCTCCCTCGTTGCCTACGACGTGTCCGCTCGTGGCGGGCTCCAGCACGTCTATGTCGGCGAGGCGACTCTTGAATCATCCGGGCTCGTCACCTGGCACTATCGCGAAGAGTTGATGCTGCACCTGCTCGATGGAGAAGGAGTTGCCCTGGTTGGCCTTGGCGAGCCTTCCTCGGCACGATTCGATGACGCACCTCTTCCTGAGAGTGACCTAACGCTTCTGAAGCCGGGCGAACTGCCGAGTGCCAACGTGGAGACCGAGGGCGTCCCTGACACGGGAACTGGGGGTGCATCAGATGATCTCCCGTGATTCGAGCAGACCGGTCGCGCCCCCCACTGATCTCGACATCGCAAAGACCTTCGATGGTGACCGTCTGCGGCAAGCTCGACAACTCGCGTTGCGCACGAAGCAGAGTCTCGCAGAACCACTTGGCGTCTCGGCAGCCGCTATTGGGCAATATGAATCCGGCGCCACGCCACCCCGCGCGGAACTCATCCCGCTTCTAGCCCGAGAACTTGACGTTCCGCGAGAGTTCTTCGCCGCCGGTCGGCCGCTCGCTCGGCTTGAGACAGCCGATGCCTTCTTCCGGAGCCTTCGAGCCACGACGGCGAAACAGCGCGCCAAGGCAGTGTCCTATACGGAGCAACTGTGGGAGTTGGTTCATGCAGTCGAGAAGCACGTCCGCTTGCCACCCGTGAACCTGCCCGGCTTCGTTGGCGGTGAGGTAGAACCTGGTGTATTCCCAAACGACCCAACAGCGGCCGCGCGGGCACTACGCAAGGCATGGAGGCTAGGCGCGGAACCGATCCCGCATCTCGTGCGCACCATCGAGAATCAGGGCATCGTCGCAGTCTTGGTCCCCTTCGCCGAAGACGAAGTTGCCCGCATCGACGCGTTCTCCACACTTTCGCTGTCGCGACCGATCATCGTCCTGTCACCTGACCGTGCGAACGACATCTATCGACACCGCTTCACCGCTGCACACGAACTCGGACACCTCGTCATGCATGGCGAACTCGCCGGCGGTGACCCCGCATTGGAACGAGAAGCGGACCGATTCGCCGCCGAGTTCCTGACACCAAGTTTGGTGATCCAAGACCTACTCCCTCGGCGGATCGACTTTCGAAAGCTGAACCAGTTGAGCGAACAATGGGGGGTATCCATCAAGTCCCTCATCTACAGGAGCAGAGAGGTCGGCCTGCTATCCGACGCCACCGCTCGGCGCGCATACATTCAGCTGAACCAGCTCTCAGAGCAAGGTGTGATCGCAACCCAGCCCGTTTACCAGTTTCCCGGTGAGGTTCCTTCGCTCCTTCGCCGCGCCGTCGAGATGGCCGAAGCAAACGGCGTCACCATCGCATCCTTGGCTCAGGAACTCGCCTGGAAACCAGCCCAAGTCCGCCGCATGCTCGGCGACGCAGACGAGCGGCCAACTCTAAGACTAGTTTGATTCAGCTCATCGACCCAGGACCGTCGATCTATCTACATCTTTCCGCAGCCCTACCCAGTTCCAGATTTAAAGAGGAAACAATGAGTTACCGCAATAAAACCTATGTCGCTTTCGCCAGCGAGGACATCGGCAAGTACCGTCTGATGGAAGCATGGAAAGCAAATCCCAACTTCGACTTCAATTTCTATGATGCTCACACCCTGTACGTTTCGCGCGATACGAGCCAGCCTGAAACGATCAAGCGTAATCTGCGCGAACGAATGAAGAACGCCAAACAGGTGGTTCTTCTCGGCAGTGGTGACGCTAGACGAAAAGGCGGAGACGGTGTCTCGTTTCTCGCGCATGAGATTAAGGTGATGATGGAGTTCAATCTTCCGGTGGTCATCGCGAATCTTGATAGTGGTCGTACCGTCAACAAGAACTTCATACCGGCACCGCTATTGAACGCAAACTATTACACGGTGTCAGTGTCGTTCCAGCCTAAGATCATCAAGCATGCGCTTGACGACTACGCAGTCCAGTTTGGAACCAGCAATAATTCGGGACCGCACCAGTATCCGTCCGGAACTTACGCGACGCTCGGCCTATAGATGAGAGACCTTGCACACGATCTGCGCACGTGGCGCTTCTGGCGTTGGTTCCTCATCCAAACGTTCTCCGCAGTCGGAGTTCTTGCGGTTCTGCTCGAACTGACCAACTTCATCTTCGGGAGTCTTCCGATCGAGGGGTGGCCGCTCGCCATCATCATTGCTGTCGTTTCGATCGGGTACGGACTTGTCCGTGCTTGGCCGCGCCCCATCCGGCAGGACTACAACTCACCGAACACGATGATTGAGATTGTGAAGGGCGATTTGTTCGCGCAGGACAGCAACATCGTGGTGGGTACCTGCGACACGTTCGATACGTCCGTTCCTAACATCATCGCGAAGAACAGCGTTCAAGGTCAGGCGCTCGAACGCCTCTACGGTGGCGATACGGATCAACTGGACCGCGAACTCGCCGCGGCGTTGCAGGGCAAGACGGTAAAGGCGACGATCCAGAAGCACGGGAAGACTGAGAAGTACGGCGTTGGGGCCGTGGCCACGCTTCGAAACGGTTCTCACCGCCTCTACTTCTTGGCGTACAGCGAGATGAACGAGGCTAACGAAGCACAGAGCACGCCGGATGGGATCTGGCGAAGTCTTGCGTCGTTGTGGGAAGAGGTCTCGCGGACCGCGAACGGAACTGCGGTAGCTGTCCCCGTCATCGGCGGAGGACAGTCCCGGTTGTCACAGGTCATGCCGGCGCAAGACTCGATCCGCTTTATCGTGATGTCCTTCATGTTCGCGTCGCGAACGAAGAAGGTGTGCGATCAGCTGCGAATAGTGGTGCATCCGAGGGATTTCGATCGCCTGGACAGGCTCGAACTCCAAGCGTTCCTGTCATCGATGAGGCCGTCGTGAGTGAGTCAGCTATTCGGCTTCCTGACGCGCAGCCGTGCGCGTTCTGCGCCTACCTCAAAGGAAGTCGACCGTTCACCTTCGTAACAAGGAACACGTTGACAGCGGTTATGGTTACGCAGGAACAGCGTGGGAAACCGCACCTTCTCGTCATCCCTACCAGGCACAGAGAGACCATTCTCGACTTGACAGATGATGAGTGTGCGGCGCTGATGGTCGAGGTAAGGAACGCAGCGACGGCTATCGATGCCGCTTACCAGCGTCCAGGTATCTCCGTCTGGCAGAACAACGGTGAGGCCGCAAGCCAGTCGATCAGGCACGTTCACTTCCACGTCGCAGGAACCCTGGACTCTGGCGGCACCGAATGGGGTCCCGTTGAAGAGCTCCCTCTCGCCAAGACAGAACTCATTGCCAAGCAAGTTCGAGCCCACTGGCCGTCTTCGTAGACGTCACGTTGACCGGACGAGATCACTAGGGAATCGTCATTCTCTAACGTCTGGCAGTGGGGTGTTTCGTGTCGCCGCTCAAAGCTATGGTGCGGGCGAAGGACTTATGATGTTGACATCCACAGGCGTTGGAGCATCGTCCAGGGGAACCGCCCAAGATACGGTGTGAGCGATCGCGAGCAGCGTTAGTCCGACTAGCGCGATTAAGAAGCCGTCACGGAAGACCGTGACCATCGCTCGGCGAGTCTTCGACGTCGTATGCACTGCCAGAACGTACTGTCGAAGCTCCTCTCGGCGGGGATCACGAAGGTGAATGAAGTCTTCTACCTGGACAACTCCAAGGACTTTGTTCGACACGGCAACACCGGCAAAAACCAGAACTGCCATGACGACAATGAGAACGCCGACCAACCAGATGACGAGCAAGCTGGTGGAGTTCGAGGCAACGGCCCAGAGTCGCTCGAAGGCGGCAGTGCTCAGTCCGATGGCCGCAATGATTGCTGTGAGTGCGAACTCTGCACGGCGCCGAACCGCCTCGATGCCCGCTGATTCGCTTTTCAGCCGCTCGTCATAGGACGAGCGCGCCAAGGGAAGGTTCCGTTTGGGGCACTCGTCTATCCACTTCGTTTTAGGTGCCGCTTCCTTTGGCATCCAAACTCTCCGGCCAGCGAAGAGACCCAGCGCCGTACTCACAACCATGCGAACTTCGGCGAATGTACGTCTTGTCTTGTCGCGAAAAGTCTGCTTTCTCATGTGGCCACCACGAGTAGATCTGCGAGGGCATCAGTGACCGCAGTACCCACTCGCTCCGGAAGGAAGAGCCACTGCCCCGATGGGTTCACGTCGAGAAGGTACACCTCGCCATCAGGCGTTTGGACCCAATCTTGGCTCGAGTATCCGAGTCCGAGATGACTCGCAATTGTCAGCGCGCCTGTGGGCGCTATCGAGCTCGCGTCAGGGGCTTCTTTGAACGCAGAATGATTGCGTGAACGCCGCCGCCAGTCAGCGGGAGCAGTTAGGTCAACATCTAGCGTTGCCACCCAGCTACGATCGCCGACGGTGACAACGCGAAGATGCTTAGCAGCCGGTATCCGTTCCTGGACAATGAATGGCGCTGCGTTCAGAGCGTTAAGTCGAATGTCTGTAGGCATCATCGACTCGGCGTAGACCGTCATTGTTTCACCGTCCTGGATGAACTGGCCCGTACCGAGAGGCTTAACAATGACCTCGTTCGAGAAGGATGTCGCGACTGCCTCACTACTCGTCGTCACTAGGGTTCTCGGGTATGGAATACCAAGCCTGACGGCCGCCTTCCATTGCCAGAGTTTCGATTCAGCTCTGCGCAGTGCCACTGGGCTTGTTATCCAACTTACTTTGGAGTCGTCCAGAAGCCATGAGTACGCCGAATACCAAGTGCCAAGCTCCAAAGCTCTCAGTGAGCCTGCTTCGATGCCAAGACCCCAGTCTGCCCGGTGAAGACGTCGTAACCACCCAAATCGCGCATCGGTGAGGTCGCGCCAAGCGCCGTCAATTTTCACGGCGTAACCTTCATCGCTTAACGAAAGACCATCGCTCCTGACTGACTCAAGGTCGAAGATCAGTGGGCGATTTCCGCATCTTATGAGGGCATCCTCGACAGCTGCGATATGAGGATCATCACGTTCACCGATGAGGATGGGTGCTCTGGAACTCAACGAGGCCCGACGTAACTTAGGAGGAGCTGCGTGACTGCCTCATCGGTATCGGACGATTCAATCGTCTCTGTGATCGTTGCTGTCCCGCGAATACCATCGACACCGCCTTGCGGGTAGCTTGCTAACTCGGCAAACAAGGAGGTGGAGGCTTCTCTTGCCTGCATTAGCTCTCCATCCGAGACATCACCAGCGGGGAAAACCCGAACCCGTGATCAGATGTCTCGATTGTGTGCGTCAGCGTTGAAGGCTGCGGACGGGGCCTAGGTTCGGGCTCATTACGCTGCATGTCCACTGCCAGCAGTCCGAACAACGACGTGGATGCGTTCATTGGACTCCAATGGCGGTTTACGACAGGGAACTCTTGAATCTTACCGTGGATGTCGACAACAGTGCAGTGGAGATGGAGGTCTTTAGGATCACAGCGATGTCTCTGGGACACGAAGCGAGTCGAGCCGGTCAGGTCGCTTGCTCGGCCGACTCGGCCATTGTTCTTCGTTCGGCGCGTACGGCGGCTCCTTCCCGCAGGCGTGCGCGACCCAGCAGGATCAGGCTGACCGGCCCCATGATGATGAACTTCATTGTGTTCCACAGGCACAGGAAAACCAGGAGGTTGAGCCAGCCTGGACCACCGTCTGCGATCAGGGTGGTGAATGTGCTCGCGGCCAGGAGGTAGGGCGCGGCGAGGAGTATCGCTGGTACACCCCATTTCAAGCCTCGGCGGGTGCGGATGGCGTCGAGCAAGATGTTGGTGGGCATGTAGCGGCGCAGGAATGCGCGGGTGTGGACGCTGACGGTCCAGAGTTCGCGGATCATGACGGGGGTTTCCTCTCACATGCACAACGGATCGTCGGAAGCGGTGCGTGTGTGAGTGGCCTTGCGGCCTGCCCCGAGGAGCGTCATATCAAGGAGAAATCCGCCTCAACTACCAAGATACGACGCACCGGCGACATTCGGAAGGGAAATGGGTCACAGGCCCAGGCCCGCGCCCTCGCGCCGCGCAGTCCGAGATGGCTCGTCGTGTCGTTCGGCACTAGCGAGGTCGCGGAGTCTTGCGAGAGCGGCTTTCGCTCGTGCGGCGTCGATCTTCTGTGCGTCACTGTCGGGTGCCGGGCCGAGCGGCGTGCGTGTGGTGATGCCGTAGCGGTCCCGGTACGCGGCCACGGTTCTCGCCTGCTGTTTCCACGTGGCCACGGCTCTCGTCTCAGGCGGCATGTTTCCGAGTGCGAGCGCCCATTCGTGACGCTCGGTGAGGGCGTGGTCGACGACGGCCACGGCGCGTTGTTCGATCAGCTCGCGTCGCTCCGTGAGGGCATTCCGCATCTCGGCGCTCATGGGCCCGGCGGCTTCGGGGATGAGGCCGGAGATCAGTCGGGGCGCCTTGCGGGTGCGCCCGGAACCTGCGGGTCTGGCGGTGGCTCGGGTAAGACGGTGGTGGATGACGGAGGCGATGTCGTCGGCGTCGCCGAAGCCGCGTGCTGCGACGAGCCGCGGGATGAGGGCGTCGATGTTGTGGTGGTTCGCTTCGGCTCTGCGGAGTTCGGCGGTGAGTGCCCCGAACGCGTCGGAGTGGATCGTGTCTTCTGCTTCGTCCGGGGTGAGGCCGGATTGACGGATGAGGGTGGCGAAGCGGTCGTGTTGGGCGGCTTGCGCGATCGTTTCGTACTCCGCCGCGAGCTGCGCCACCGACCCCCAGGCCTCCTGTTCGGCGATGATCGTCTCGTGCGCGGAGAGTTCCGCGCCGACGTGCTGCAGCACTCCATAGAGCACGCTCCGCGCGGTCGCATCCGGGTCATCCGCCGGGTGCGGGGTGGTGTGGTTGTCGTCGGGGAAGTCGGTGGCGACATATGCGAGGTTCGTGTGCCTGCCGCGAGTCATCGCGACATACAGGTTCTCCCTGGTCGTAGACGGATCAACGAGGACATGCGAGGTGTCGGTCGTGATGCCTTGCGCCCTATGAGCCGTCACTGCGTAACCCAGATCGACGTGATCGGAGACGTAGTCGGCAGGGAGAATCACGGTGCCGCGGCTGTCGGCGCGGCGGGCGGTGAGTGATCCATCGTCGCGGATGTCGGCAATGGTCCAGCGGTCACCGTTGCGCACCCATCCTCGCGGGGTGCGGAGGCGTCGGTCGTTCTTCCGGGTGATGATCGTGTCACCTACCCCGGCACGCGCGTCGCCTTGGAGGGCGACTTCGCGACGGGCATCTACTGTGCCGTCGAGGATGAGGTCGGCGCGGGCGCGCTGGTTCAGAGCGTGGACGGAGTCGTTGGAGTCCGCGATCAACACCGTCGAAGCACCGTTGAGGGTGTCGTTGCGCCAGGCGATGTAGGCGGCGTCGATCATCGCCTCGGTATCGCCGCCGGTGATGCGGCCATGTTCGGCGTAGGTGTCGATGGCCTCGGGGCGCCCGTGGCGGAGGTCAAGCGAGGCCGTCTTCTCCCACTCGTTGACGAAGCGGTGCACGTCGACCAGTTCCGGGGCATCGTCGCGGTCGTGGACGAGGAGGGAGAACGCGCCGCCTGCGGTGACGGATTGCAGTTGCGCCCAATCACCCACAAGCAACACCTTCGCACCCATCTCGGTTGCGTGCTCGGTGATGCGATCCATGGAGAGCGTGCCGGCGAGGGAGGCTTCGTCCACGATCACGAGCTGCCCCTTACGGAACGACGCACCCGCGTTCTGGTGGTCTTTCCACCACTTCGCCGTGTTCTCTGTTTTGATACCGAGGTCTTCGGCGAGGACCTGCGCTGCGACCGCTGACGGGGCGAGGCCGACGACGCTGCCACGCCCGTGCTCCCGCTCCCACGCAGTGCGCAGAGCTCGCATCGCCGTTGTCTTCCCAGCGCCGGCGGGGCCGACCAGCACATCGACTGCGCGGCCTGATGCCGCGACGGCGGTGAGCGCTGAGGTTTGGTCGGCGGCGAGGAGTCGGCCGTCGCGATCTGGGCGGCGGGTGACCTTCTCGATCACTTCGATTGGCACAGTGCGTGCGGTCATGGTTCGGGCGCGCTCGAGGAGTCGATCTTCTGCCGCGAGGATTTCCGGTGACGAGTACACCGTCGACGCGATCGGCCGGAACCTGCTGCTGTCATCAGAGCGGCGGAACACGGCCGGGCTCGATGCGAGCTCGGGCGGAGTCAGCTGGAGGGAGGCGCGCTCTGCGGCATCGACGACCATTCCGACTACGGCTTCGCGATCCCTCGTGGTGGCGAACCGGTAGGGCATGGTCTGGCGGGCAGCCTCGGCGGTGAGGTTCCACCTACGCCAGGTCGACCGCTTCTCACCGACTGCTCCAACCACACTGCGGCCCAGAGCGTCGATCACATCCAGGGGCACATCATCAGCGCGCAGCAGTCGCGGTGCCTCGTTCGCGGTGACGGTGCGTGCCCAGTGGGTGGCGTCTTCACCGAGCAGGTGCGACGCGCTCTCCCGCCACTCGCCGGTGAGGTCAGCGAGCGAGCGAACCTGCTTCTCCGGTCTGGTTGCCAACGTTGCTTGTGCTCGGAGCTTGATGACCGTCGCAAGCGATGGTTGCCTGCCGTGTCGGGCAACGTACTCAGCGATGAGCCGGTTCTTCCCCTCATTAATCTGCCGTGACCGGGATGAGAACTCCGCCACCAACCTCTCCGGCACCGTGCTGATCGCCCAGGCGGGGTTGCGGTCACGTCCCATGTCTCTGGCTTCCCACTCGACGCCGAACGCGCGGGTGAGGTGGTCGGCGAACACGGCTTCGTGGAGTTCTGAGAGGGCGACGGTGGCGGCGTGGAGGGGCCGGCCGTCGAGGGAGCGCCATTTGCCGTCGTGGACGATCTGCACCTTGTTCGAGATCACCACATGCGTGTGCAGATGCGGGTCACCCGCTCGCGAATCGTAGTGATCGAACGCAGTCGCGATCACCCCGGATACATCGGCCTGCGCAACCGCCCCGTTGCGGCCTGCCGCGCCGACGCGGGTTGCGGCAACCTCGCGTTCGATGAATGCAACCATTTCCGCAACCGCCGCGTGATGCGCATCCGCAATCAGCGATTGCGTCCCCGCGTCCGACACCGCCCACAGCACCGATGCGGACTTCGGAACCGAGAACGTGAAATCGAACCCCGCAACCGCCTTCCGCACCCCACGCGCACTCTCCTCAGCCGCGATTGTGGCGACCGCGTCGGCACGCTCGGTCACAGGAAGGTCTGCGTCGAGCCTCAACGTGCGGTGCTCAATGCGCTCGGTCACGGTCGGATACTTCCGATACGGGCTTCCGAGCGCTTGGCGTGTCACGGGGTCGCGGCCCTGTCCAATCAGACGTTGAAGCTGCAACTCAGAGACCTCGTCGCCGACGGTGATCGTTCTACCGCCGAGCGCGGGGACGGCTGATCCGAGCCATCGCCCCGGCGGGGTGCCTTCCTCCGTGTAGTACCTCGTCAACGGCGTTGAGAGCACCCGGTCACCGTCGCCGGTGGCGACGGTACGCAGAAGGTACTTGTAGCCGTCACCGGCGGACATCACCCGCATCGAAACCGTCACCAGCCGCCACCTCTCCTCACTCCGAAGGTGAGCTCCGCAGCCCGCGGCGCGGTGACTTCTGAGGTCACTTTCGGACGGTGGCGCGCCTCGCTTGCAAGACGCGTGACAACCCGTTCGAGCGAACCGCGAGGGATCGGCAGCGCTGGGCGCCGACGGTGCTGGAGCGAGGTGGGAGGCGTCGGCTGAGCGGCGGCGCGTGGGCGGTTCGTGCACCTGGTTGGTGACCAGCTCGGAGTAGCAGCACGGCTCCGGGATCACCACTCTAGGAGAGTTTACCCGTGGCCGACCAGACACTCACCGACCGGGTCGCTCTGCTGCGTGTCGGGTCGCTGTTCTCCGGCTACGGCGGACTCGATCTCGCTGTCGAAGAAGTCTTCAATGCCAGAACGATCTGGTTCTCCGAGATCAACGAGCCCGTCGCCCGCATCTTCTCCCACCACTGGCCCGAGGCCCCGAACCTTGGTGATATCACCGCCATCGACTGGAGAACCGTGCCGCCAGTGGACATCCTCTGTGGCGGGTTTCTCTGCCAGGACGTATCGACCGTCGGGAAGATGGCCGGTCTGAAGCCCGGCACCCGTTCCGGCCTCTGGGCACATATGGCGGCAGCGATCGACGCGCTGCAACCCGACTGGGTCGTGATCGAGAATGTCCGCGGGCTGCTTTCTGCACCAGCTATACGCGCAAACTTCGAAGGAGTCCACGATGAGCAACGCAACATCGCAAATGCAGCCCCCGACGGTGCAACCCCTCGCGATATGGAACGCGACCCGTGGCATCTGGGAGAAACCACAGCTCGACCTCTTCGAGTAGCAGGAGCAGTTTTGGGAGACCTGGCCGACCTCCGGTATGACGCGCAATGGATCGGTCTACCCGCTTCCGCGGTCGGCGCACCCCACCCCCGATACCGGGTCTTCATCCTTGCCCACCGCACTGTTTCGCACTCCACTGGCATCCGACGCAGCTCGCGGGGGCGAGAGCTTGCAACAGGTGAAAGCACGCCGCGGCACGATTGCGCTCAGCCACCAGATCATCGACCTTGCCTTGCACGGCCCGAATGGGTACCCAGGTTCCGAGGAGTCAGAGAGCCTGTGGAGGTTGATCGAGGAATTCTTCGACGATGGGGACGTTACGCCGTGCCAGTGACTTACTGGACGCAGATCATCGGTCGGCCCGCACCGGCGCCCGCAATCCTGACCGACGCGACTGGCCCGCGGCCCGCACCGGCATTCGTGGAATGGTTGATGGGTTTACCGTCTGGTTGGGTGACTGATGCGCGTCACGAACTCACCACGAATAGTCAGATCACGGCGCTCGGGAACGGAGTCGTCCCCAGGCAAGCGGTTTCGGCCATCTCCAGTTTGTTAAACACCTGGCTGGAGGAGCATCGACCGAGGTCATCCGATCGAGCGGTAAACCCATATCAAGCTGTAGTAGATAGAACCGGGGTGGAGACGGGGGTAGCCGGGAGTTGAGTTAGGGTTCGGCCCGGTTCTGGGACCGACGCAATCAGCGAGCGAGTGTACGGGTGTTGGGGATTTCCCAAGACTTGTGAGCTGGGTCCTTGCTCGCACGCCTCACCGCGGTACAGCACCAATACACTCTCGCAGAGCGAACGCACCACGCTGAGATCGTGCGAGACGAACATCAGTGCCGTTCCGTGCTCCAAGGTGCTGCGATGCAGCAGGTTGATGATCCCAGCCTGTACCGAGACATCCAGCCCCGAAACTGGTTCGTCGGCGATGAGTAGCGCAGGTCGGGCGAGCAACGCCCGAGCGATCGCGACGCGCTGAGCCTGACCTCCACTAAGCTGGCGTGCGCGCCGCCCACCGAAGATGTCAGGTTCTAAACCCACATCCGCCAGAGCTTGTGCGGCAAGTTTTCGGGCATGTTGCCGCGAAGTTCGTGTGATTGCTAGAGGTTCAGCAACGATGTCCCGCACCAGTCGATGCGGGTTCAGCGACGCGATCGGGTCCTGGAAGATCATCTGCACGCCCCCAGGCCCTGGGCGGTGGTGAACTGATCCGCCCTGGTATCGGACAGACCCTTGAGCTATCGGTACGAGTCCCGCGATGGCTTTGGCGGTCGTGGACTTACCTGAACCGGATTCACCGACGATGCCAATGGTGGTGCCGGCCTCCAGCGTGAAGGTGACTCCGCGTACTGCATGGACGGGGTCCCGTGGCGAGCCGAATCGTACGTGGAGGTCATCGACTTCGAGCACTGTGGCATTCATGCGACACCCGCCGCGAGAAGCGCACTGTCCCGGCGAGTCGGGTCATCTGGTGTGGAAGCGGTAAACGGTTGCCAACAGGCCACCGTGTGATCAGGATCGGAGCTGACGGGTGCCACGGGTGGGCGAGTTGTGTGGCACACCTCGCTTACCCGTGAGCAGCGCGACGCGAACGGGCAGCCTTGGCGGGGTACAGACATGTCCGGTAGGACGCCAGGGATCGTGGGTAGTGGTAGAGGCACCGGCGTGCTCAGTTTCGGAGTGATGTCCAAGAGCGCGCGGGCGTATGGGTGTGCCGGCGCAGAGAGCATCCGTGCAGAAGGACCCGATTCAACGATCCGCCCAGCGTACATAACAGCGATACGGTCGGTGCGGTCCGTGAGTACGCCAAGATCATGGGTGATGTGAATGAGGCTCATCCTTCTTTCGGTGCGCAGTCTGTCGATGAGGTCAAGGACGGTGCGTTGCATCGTCACGTCCAATGCCGTGGTGGGCTCATCCGCCAGCAGAAGTCGTGGGTTGGATGCCAGCGCCGCAGCGATTCCGATGCGCTGACGCTGCCCCCCGGAAAGGGCAGCAGGAAAACTACGAGCGATGCGCGCTGCGTCGCTGAGTCCTACAGCTTCCAACAGTTCGTGCAGGTAGGCGCGGCGAGAGGCTCGGGTGCGACTGCTGTGCTGTGTCGCTCCTTCGAGTACCTGCTTACCTACGCGTACTAACGGATTAAGTGTGGACGAGGGGTCCTGGAAGATCATCGCCATTTGCGCGGCGGTGGTTCCGCGCCGCTCTCGGGGGGAGCGTCCTAGGATGTCGCGGCCTTCAAAACGGATACTGCCGTTCGACTGGGTTGTGACACCCTGCGGCTGCACCCCGACGATGGCGCGAGCCAGCACTGACTTGCCCGATCCAGATTCGCCAATGATGCCGAGGCTCTCGCCTGGCGCGACCGACAGCGATAGATCCTCAAGCACATGGGAGTGACCAGAGGCCGACGTGAGGCTCATCTGGAGGTCTCGGACCTCTAGCAGTGCTTCCTTCTGGGTGGACATTATGTGTCCTTTCTGGTGAATCGCTCGCCGAGAATGTTGACGGCGAGTACGGTGAGGCACATCACGATTGCGGGGGCGAGCATGATCCATGGGGCACCGGCCAGATGTGTTCGACCTTCCGCGATGAGGCTTCCCCATGACGGGGTGGGTGGCTGTAGCCCGTAGCCGAGGAAGCTCAGGGAGCCTTCCGCGACGATCGCGACGGTGATGGCAGTGAAGGAGTATGCGAGCACCGAGGGGAGCACGGTACGCGCGATTTCCTGGGTCATGAGGCGCACCCGGCTCGCGCCCAGCAGCCGGGCGGCCTGGACGAACTCACGCTCGCGCACACTCAATGTCGCAGAGCGCGCGATTCGCGCGAAGATCGGAATCGTGAGCGTCCCAATCAGAAGCCCAATCGTCCAGTAGTCCGAGCCGACAAGAGACACGACAACCATGATCAGTATCAGTCCTGGAAGTGCGAGCATCAGATCGATAACTGTTCCAATGATCTCGTCGACAATCCGGCCGAAGAATCCCGCGACAATGCCGATGAACGAGCCCACCACGAGCCCTACTGCCAGCGTTAGGGCCGCCACGACGAGCGAGGACAAACCTCCGGCCATTGTCCGAGCAAATATATCGCGACCCGTCGCATCCGTCCCGAACCAGTGGGCAGGACTTGGTGGCTGCATGGCCGCACTGAAATCAGCCCGGAGTGGATCAAACTGCGGGATGAGCATCGACGCGACTGCGCCACCGATCACAATAGTGAGAACTACGGCAGCGAAGATGATCGAGCCGCGCGAGTCCAAACGCATGCCTGGCGTTCTTACCCGGGAGCGGCTATTGCTGAGTGCCGGGCGGGTGTCAGCTTCTTGCGTGAGCACGGCGTGTCCTTGGATCGACGAAGGTGTACAAGATGTCTACGGCTAGCGCGGCGAGGAAAACCGCGATTCCAGAGAAAATGACGATCATTTCAATCACTGGGAAATCGCGTGCGCCTATCGCTGTCACCGCCAGGCGACCCATTCCAGGGATAGCGAAGACTGTCTCGATGAGCGCCGAGCCACCGAAAAGTGCCCCGAACCCCAAACCGACCAGCGTCATGGTGGTGAGCGATGAAGGGCGCAGCACACGCGTGATCATCAATCGCGCGGTTCCCATGCCGCGGGAGCGCGATGCGAGCACATAGGGTTCGCGCATGGTCGTGATGAGATCCGCCCTTAGCACTCGGACCAGGACAGCCGCCTCCGCGAGGCCGATTGTGAGCACCGGGAGTACGAGGTGACGGAGATGTCCTATGGGGTCGATTCCGAACGGCACCCATCCAGTTGCAGGCAGTAGCCCTAGCATCACCGAGAACAACATGATGCCCAGCAGTCCGAACACGAATGTCGGGACGGAGAGGAGGACGAACGCTGTGACAGTCGCGATGCGGTCTAAGAGTCCACCGGGCCGCCAGGCTGAGGCCATTGCCACGGGCAAGGTGAGCGCGAGCGCGACGACCTGCCCGAGGAGCAGCAGTTCGATGGTGATCGGCAGTCGAGCGGCCAGTTCATCGGTTAAAGACCGTCCTGTTACTAGTGACGCTCCGAGGTCGCCACCAGCAGCATTTGATAGCCACTCCCACAGACGCTCCGGCGCGGGTCGGTCGAGGTTGAGAGAAGCCATGAAGGCCGCGATCTGATCCGGGGAGGCGTTCACTCCCAGAACGGCAAGGGCCGGCGTTCCCGTCATCAATGCGGGCAGACTCATCGTGAGCAGACCGAGGAGCGTGAGGACGATGAGTCCTCGCACTCCCCGGTGCACCCACGCACGGATTTCTATTTGATCCACCATTCTCCAGGTGAGACAGAGATGACATTGCGGTCGCTGACATCGGGGAGTCCGCCGATCTTCGGGCTTGCGATGAAGCCGCTGGGGCTCTCAGTGAAGAAGAGCACTGCTGCCTCAGCTACGATCAGCTCGCTGGCCGCGTTGTACAAGTCGCTACGTTCCTGGGGTGTGGTCGCGGAACGGGCCTGATCGATCAGAGCGCTGACTTCGGCATTGGCGTATCCGCCGAAGTTGGAGAAGGAGTCGGCTTCGAACATCGTCATTGCGGAACCCGTATCGCCGTAGCCGCTGGTTACGAACTCGATCACGTGGAAATCTTTCGCAAAGAGCTTGCTCGCCCAGGTCGCGGCATCCGCCACATCGATCTCCATCTCGATACCCACGTCACCGAGCATCTGCTGGATCGCGGTCGCTCGCGCCATCGCCTCGGGCTGCGCGTCTGTGGTGTATGCGAAGGCGAGCGGCTGCCCGTACTGCTCCAGCAGTGCGCGCGCGGCATCCGGGTCGAACTCTGGATAGGTGGAACCAGTCTGATATTCGCTTTGCGACGAGATTGGTCCGTGAGAGAGCGCGCCCTGTCCTTGGTTGGTCACCTGTAGCAATGCGTCCCGGTCGATAGCTGTCTGAACGGCTCGTCGCGCGAGGGGATCATTGAAGGGTGCCTGCTCGGTATTGAAAATTGCCGTGGCCGTTGTTGCATTCGCCAAGGCCAGCTGCAAACCGTCTGTCTCAGCCTGAGTCATCAAACTTGGCGTCTCGATCCATACGACATCGACGGTCCCCGCTGCGAGGGTCTGGTAACGGGAGTCGGTATCGGGCAGGAACTGGAAGACGATCTCATCGGCGTAGGCGGGTGTGTTCCCGGCATATTCCGGATTGCGCTCGACGGTCAACGAGGATCCTGCCGACAGCGAAACCAGTCGGTAAGGTCCAGCGCCCAAGGGGCTGCCCTCGGGGTCGGTCGCTGTGGTGCTGCCAATCATGCCGAGGTTGCGTGCGAAGTACCGCGGGAAGGTCGCGTTCGCTTCGGCTAGCGTCATCTCGACCGTTGTTTCGTCGACCTCGGCTATTTCAATGATCTCCTGCGCACCTTGCGCTACCGCGGACTCGGAGTTCTGTGCCCGCTCGATATGAGCGATCACCGCGGCAGCATCTAATGCCGTGCCGTCAGAGAACGTCAGATCTGGGCGAAGAATCAGCGTCCAATCAATCAGGTCGTCGCTTTCGAGCGACTCGGCCAGCACCGGAACCAATTCGCCGCGCGGGCCATCCATGAGCAGCGGCTCATAGATTGCATTCGCCAGCACCAGGCTTGACTGCTGGCCGATGTCGTTGCCGATCGGGTCGACCGAAGAGACCTCAATGTCAAGTCCGACACGGATAGTACCGCCGGAAACGGCAGACTCATCACCCTGCGAGGTGCCGGGGTCCGCGGAACATGCCACGAGTGCTGTGGCCATTGTCACGGCGAGAACTACCGTGCCAAGGGTCTTGCGTTTCATGCTGTTACTTCCTTCTGTGAGGGGGTGGTGAGCGGAAGCGAAGAGTCTGAAGGATCGGGGTCCACGCCCAGGCGGATGCGGATGCTCGCGACCAGCCGGTCATAGTCCTCATCGGGGAGGTGGCTGCTCAGGTACTCCCGAACACCGCCGAGAGAAGCGAGGTAATCGATCGCTTGGGCGATGTCTTCCCTGCGACAGACGAGATCGAGTGCGGCGAACAACTCCTGCGTTTGCTCACCTCCGGGCTGACGTTGAAGATTCTCGTGCAGATCGTCATTGGTGCGGATGTAGTCGCCAACTGCAATGTGGGGGTCTGCCCCCGCTGCTAGTAGGAGGATCGCTGAGATGAGCCCAGTGCGGTCCCGTCCCCCTTGGCAGCCGATCACGATCGGCCCCGAAGTTTCCCCGATCGTCCGCAGTACCTGGGCGATGTTCGCAACGGCAACGTCCAGCATGCGACAGTAGTGATCGCCGAAGGTGGCACTCCCGTCAATCAAGCCGTCGAGAGCTTGGGCTTCTTGGCCGGCCTGAACATCCAGTTCCATGAAGGGGGCATGCACATGCTGCCACGTCGTTGGCAAGTGTTCCCGACTTTCCTGCTCAAGCTCGCCGCGGGTGCGCAGATCGAGCCATGTCAGCTCATCTGGACACTGTGCGAGTTCAGCGCGGGTGGCATGGCTGAGCGCCGCAGCGCGATACAACCCGTTGTTGGGAGAGACATGCGGGCCGAGAAGAGGAAGTGGTCGCCAGTTCGGCGGGGCAAGAGCGGTCATGTGATCCATCATGCATAAGTGGCACATATGCCAGTTTGCGTGAGGGTGAACAAGGGATGAACATGCCCCATGGCGGCCATAATGGAGGCGATGACGAACCAAACCGGAGCGCGTGCGCGACACAAGACCACTACGCGCCGCGCGATCCAGACAGCGGCGATTGAGCTGTATGAAGAACGCGGGTACGACGAAACGAAGGTCGAAGACATCGTTGAACGCGCAGGAGTATCTCAGCGAAGCTTTTTCCGCTATTTCCCTTACAAAGAACTCACACTCTTCAGCGACGATCACACAGAGCATCTCGCTGAGCTTGTACTTACAGCGCCTTCACACTTCAACGCGATCGAGACGCTTGACTGGGCGACTGCGCAACTCTTCTTGATCCCGACGACCGAACTGGACAGGCGACGACAGGCGATTCGCAATCAGCTTGGCGACGATGCGCGCGTTCAGCGCCAACTCGCCTACCTCCATGAGTCACTTAGCATCCGGCTGCGCGATGCCTACGTTCGCCGCCTCGGCATAGACCCCGCCGACACATCTGACTTGCGTCCACAGATTCTCGTGGGGCTTTACCTCTCTCTCGCTACTGAGGTGTCGGGCCGGTCACAATCACCGGAAGAGACGCGCCAGCGGTGGCTTGCGTCGCTTCGCAGTCTGCTTTGAGAGGTCGGCACTGCTATCGACATTTACATGCTTGGTTGCGGAGGTGGGGACTGAGCGTTGCCGACCTTATGTGGTACGCTGGAAGCATGCATTTGTATTTCCTGTGACGGTTGAGTAGGCCTACCGCGCTCGTTGAGCAACTCCGAGCTAGCGACGGCCGCTCGTTCTGACCCTGGAAGGGTCCCCGTCATTTGCGTGCCCGCTGGCTGTTTGGCTCGTCGCGGTGCGCCTTGCTGAAGGATTTGAATGCTTACCCCTACTAACCGTCATCCGGCGCGCCATCGCGCGCAACTCACCGCTTCCGACGTCTCCGTAATGCGAGGCGTAACCCCGGTGCTCAACCATGTCGATCTCGTCGTCACTCCCGCGTCCCGTGTGGCGATCGTCGGAGAGAACGGGCGCGGAAAGACCACACTTCTGCACGCGCTCGCGGGCACGCTGGTACCTGATAGTGGAACGATCCAGCGCATCGGCACGCTCGGGCTCGCTGAACAAGAGATGGACTCCACCGACAACCGAACCGTTGGGCAGGCCGTCGCGGAGGCCATCGCCGAACCGCTCGCAGCGCTGGCCACACTCGACGACGCCGCTGCCGCTCTCGCGGAAGGGAGTAGCGAGGCCGCAGAGCAGTACGCTGCGGCCTTGGAAGATGCGGAAGCGCTCGACGCTTGGGATGCCGAGCGCCGGGTACAAATCGCGCTCGAAGCACTCGACGCCGAAACCGACATGACGCGGTTGCTCGCTGATCTGTCGGTGGGGCAGCGATATCGAGTGCGGTTGGCCTGCCTGTTGGGGGCTGAAGATGATTTCTTACTGCTGGACGAGCCCACCAATCACCTCGACCGCAGCGGACTTGATTTCTTGACCATGCAACTCCGCACGCGCAACGGTGGTGTCGTCATCGTCAGCCACGATCGCGCGCTGCTCTCTGACATTGCGGAGACGGTGGTCGACCTCGATCCGACACCTGATGATCGCCCCCGCATCTACGGCAACGGGTACGCGGGATACCGAGAAGGGCGCGTGGCCGAGCGGGAACGCTGGGATCAGGAGTACGACCGCCAGCAGCAGGAGCAAGCCCGGCTGCAGGACAGTCTCAGCGCTGCACAGAACCGACTCGTATCGGGTTGGCGACCGGAGAAGGGGTCACCGAAGCACGGCCGCGCGACGCGCGCGGGCGGGCTGGTGCAGAGCGTGCACCGACGCCAGGAAGCACTCGAAGCACACGCGGTGACGGTACCTGAACCACCGCAGCTATTCCAGTTCCCCGACCTGCCCACACGAAAAGGGGCGGTGCTACTAAACGTCGACAACGTGAGCCTTGCCGGGCGGTTAGCGCAGCCAGTGTCGTTCGAACTCTCGCACCGCGGCAGGCTCGTGATCACCGGCTCGAACGGGGCCGGAAAGTCGACGCTCCTGAGTATCGCGGCGGGCGAACTACTGCCAGATACGGGAACAGTGCGGACATCCCCTGGCACGCGTTTGGGTTTTCTTCGTCAGGAGACGATGCTGCCGCCTGATCGCCGGGCGAACGAGGTATACGCCCGACACCTCGACGAACTCGTCGGTCAAGGAACGCTTCAATCATCTGAGGCGGTCGGTCTCGGTCAACTTGGACTGCTGCGATCGCGCGAGGCAGGCAAACGAGTGGGTGAACTGTCGATGGGTCAACAACGACGCCTCGATCTGGCGCTCGTACTCGCGGCACGCCCGCACGTGCTACTACTAGACGAGCCCACCAACCACCTCTCCATCGCGCTCGTTGACGAACTCACCGAGGCACTCGGGGCTACCCAAGCGGCCGTCGTACTGTCGACCCACGATCGGCAACTCCTGCGCGATGTCGCCCAATGGCCTCATGTACATCTGATGGCGATGGCTGAAGGCGAGGCACTGGTATGAGCAACACCATCAAGCTACGCGCACTCCGCCCATTGGCATCACGTGATTACCGTCTCCTGTTTGCCGCCGTCGGCATCGAGGTATTCGGGACCGGTATGTGGACGATCGTCATGGTCTTCCAAGTACTCGCACTCGATGACAGCCCACTTGCCTTGTCGGCGGTTGCAACCGGAATGAGTCTTGGCCTGTTTGCGTTCTCCGTTCTCGGTGGGGTTGTCGCAGACCGGTTCTCCAAACGGCGGATTCTCATTACAGTGCAGGGCTCAACGGCCGCGATCATGACCGCCGTGGCGGTCCTGTCGCTCACCGGGAATATCGAACTTTGGCACGTCGCCGCAGCCTCGTTCGCGATGGGTGCCGGGAGCGCCTTTTTCTACCCTGCGTACAGCGCTTACCTACCTGTGGTCCTTCCGCCGGAGCAACTCCTGGCCGCGAATGGGCTCGAAGGGGCGCTCCGTCCATCGATGGGGCAAGGGCTGGGCCCGGCCCTCGGTGGAGTCATCGTCGGTATGTTCTTCCCCGCTATCGGAGCGGTCATCGTCGCGGCTTCGTACGCGATTGCTTTCGTCATCACGTTGTTTCTTAGCCGTCGTGACGAACACACTGAGCCCACTCCTCCCGAGGATCGCCCGAGCGTCTGGGGTGACCTTCGTGCGGGGGTTGCCTACGTGGCTCGTACACGCTGGTTGCTTTGGACGCTGATCTTCGGGTCTTCGCTTGCGCTCATTGTCCAAGGCCCGATCGAAGTTCTCCTCCCGTTCCTCACCCGCGACCGATTCGAGGATGCTGAAGCTACTTTCGGGTTCCTTCTGGCCGCCTATGGGATAGGTGGGGCTGTCGGTTCGCTGATCGTGTCGTCGTTGAAGCTTCCTCGTCGGTACTTGACGTTTATGATCCTGTGCTGGGGTGGAGGAACACTACCTCTTGTGGTCATTGGCGTTGCCGACAATTTGATCCTCATGCTCTCCGCGCTCTTTGTCGTCGGTGCACTCACCGGGGCTGGCGTTGTCGTGTGGGGAACATTGCTGCAACGGTTGGTGCCGCTCGACATGATCGGCCGAGTCGCCAGCCTCGACTTCTTCGTTTCGATCGCGTTCATGCCGGTCTCGATCGCCATCGCAGGGCCGCTCTCACTGTTGGTTCCCATCCCCATCATCTTTGTGATTGCGGGAGTCATTCCGCCAGCTCTCGCGTTGATCGCATTGCTGGCCGGGCGCATGCGCCAGACCGAGGACAGTCAACCACTAGACGCAGACTGACCTCGATGGCTCTGGGAATATCCCGGACGTTCGGCTTCGAGCCTTTAGTGGCTCGAAGCCGAACTTTTCGTACCGCTGGCCCGATCTCCGCAGAAGACTGCGCGAGGCTGATCTTCGTGCGTGCCGGATCGGTTCTGTTGCACAACGAGCTGGGTGTGCAACAGGCGAACGTTGGAGACGTCATCACATTGGGGTCAAATGCCATGTTCGGCTATGAACCGGAAGGCTTCGTGACCGTGACAACGATCTGCCTTGATCTCGACTACGTTATCGACCAAGTGTTCTGGCAACATGCCGCCAAGTTCACCGACCGGCTGGAGGCAAGAACCTTTTACGAACTGGAGTATGTCAAGCCTGCTCAACTTCTTCGGATTGGCGAACATCGAACGGAAATGCTCGCGCCTTGGCTGGACAACCTTGTTGCGTTGAGTCTCGACGGGTTGTCGTCAGACCGCTTTCACCGGGCGCAATCGTTGCTTTCCGCAATCCTCGACGTCGTCTTTACTTACCACAACATGGAGACTGAACCTGTCGGCGCCGTCCGGCCTGCGCGTCGCGAAGCCCTACATGTTTCGGGCCTACTCGCCTCTGATCTCTCGCGCCGCTGGTTAGCCTCTGAACTTGCTGAGGCGGTGTACCTCTCAGAATCACAGCTGCGACGGGTGTTTTCAGAAGCCTTTGGGAAACCACCGCTTGCATACTTGACGACACTCCGAACGCTCAGAATGGCGCAGCTGCTGAGAGACACGGCTATGCCGATCGCAGAGATTTCTTTCACGGTGGGGTGGAGTGATCCTGACTTCGCTGCCCGTCAGTTTCGTCGGTATGTTGGGCGTTCACCAAGTGAGTACCGACGATTCGAGCAGAGCCGAAACTCGCAACCGTACCCGGAGTGAACACGCAATCCCGCACGGCGAAACGATCGTACTTACAGAGTGGCTCAGTGGGATCACCGCTTATGCGATAGACCAAGTCTGACCACGTCGGGTTCAGTGATGCACCTGGCGGTCGCACACTTTAATGTCCGTCGTCCGTCTCGATTTCGTTTCCTGAGCTCCTTCGCGCACCTTCTGGTCGCAGAGGTCACCCGTCGTGTGTGGGTGTCTGCGGGAGGAGGATGCAATGACAACGGTCGAGGAGGCGCGGGCGGCGCGGGATGCGAAACTCGACGCCCTGCACGAACAGCTCACTGGCGCGGTGGAGTCGTTGGTATCGGGCGAGGATTGGAAACGAGCGTTGGAGTTCGCGGCTCGGTTCCGTGCCCGGTCGTTCAACAACACGCTGCTGATCTTCGTGCAGCATCAGGCGGCGTTCGAGTCGGGCCGGGTGCCGGAACCGGTGCCGTCATATGCGGCGGGCTTCAAGCAGTGGCAGGCACTTGGCCGGCAAGTCTCAAGGGGCCAGTCGGGGTACATGATCCTCGCCCCTGTGACGGGCCGGTTCGCGTCGTTCACGCCGAAGGTGGCGGAGTCGTGGCGCAGGCTCGGCCGGTTCGAGAAACCGAAACCGGGTGAGGCAGTGCGCTCCCGCATGGTCGGCGTCCGCCCCGCCTACGTCTGGGATGTCTCCCAAACTGCCGGCGACCCGATTCCCGCGCCGCCATCACCGCGGCTGCTGGAAGGCGAAGCGCCCGACGGGCTGTGGGAGGGCATCGCACGTCTCGTGGAGGCGGAGGGTTTCAGCGTGTTGCGGGTGCCGCATGAGGGCATGATCCACGGTGCAAACGGTCTCACTGACTTCGGTGCGCGGTCGGTGGCGGTTCGGGAGAACATGCCCGAGGCGGCACAGGTGAAGACTCTCGTGCACGAGCTCGCCCATGTGCTGCTGCACGGGCCGGACAACGTGGATGCGACGGGGCATCGCGGGATTGGTGAGGTGGAGGCGGATTCGGTGGCGTTGATGGTCGCCGCAGCGCACGGCATGGACACCAGCGACTACACGGTCCCGTATGTGTCGGGGTGGGCGGCGACAGTGCCGGAGAAGTCTCCGGTCGAAGTCGTCCAGGCCACCGGCGAACGAGTCCGAAAAACCGCAGCTAGCATTCTTGATCAGCTCCCCACCGTGCAGATCGGCAACGGTGACCCTCCTGGCCTCACCCGGGACGCCCCAGCGAACAAACGCTCCGATCCGGTGGTCGAGGCGACTGCTGATCCGTTGGCGGAGGGACCGCGCCGCGCGGTGGCGTCGTCGGTGAGGAGCCTGTGATGGGTGCCGCCGATCTGTTCACCGAAGTCGGCGGGATGCCGCTCTCGGAGGCAGCGGCGCGGTTCGCTGCGGCGGGGGTGCCGGTGTTTCCATGCTTGCCCGGTGAGAAACGCCCTTTGGTGCTCCGCGGGTTTCATGATGCCACCGCTGATCCGGCGCAAGTCGCGGAATGGTGGTCAAGGTGGCCGTCCGCGAACATCGGCATCCCCACCGGTGCCGTGTCCGGGGTGGAGGTTGTCGATGTCGACGTGCATCCGACTGGCACCGGATTTCCTGCTTTCCGCGAAGCGCACCGTCAAGGCCATGCCGCGGGGTGGGCTGCGCTCGTGCGCACCCCCTCCGGTGGCCTCCACGCTTACTACCCGGTGAACCCTGACCGTGCGCAGTCGTCCTGGCAGGCCGCGCGGGCGCATGTTGATTTCCGTGGTGACGGCGGCTACATCATCGCGCCGCCGTCGAAGGTGCTGCGCCCCGGCGGGGTGCGGGCAGCGTACCGGCTCATCGTCGCATCAGGTGATACCCCGGTGCCAGTGGATGCGGTGCGGCTGCGCGAGTTTCTGGACCCGCGCACTCCGATCTCTATCGACCGTGTGCGTGCTGCTCGGTTTGAGCGGCGGGGGTCGGATGCGAAGGTGCTCGCCGGCTGGGTGGCGGGGCGTGGTGAGGGTGAGCGGAACCGGGGCCTGTTCTGGGCCGCGTGCCGACTCGCAGAATCCGGCACCCCACTCGACGCAACCCTCGACGCCCTGGGCCCTGCGGCGGAGCACGCGGGACTGGGGCCGCGGGAGATCATGGCGACGATCCGATCCGCCTACCGCACCACCCACCCCACACCGCATACGTCTGTAGAGCCCGGAGCGGACGAGCGGCGTGTGGTGCGCGGATCACCAGGGCGGGTGATCTTATGAACACCACCGAGGCTGTTTCGCCGCGGGGTCGCCGGTTGGCGGTGGTGACGGCGATCACGGGCACGGTGTTCATCGCAGCCGGCGCGTTCTGGCTCAGCTTTACGGCGCTTGCCGACCTTGCCCGCCGGTCTGGGATCGATGCGGGGCAGGCGTGGGCGTGGCCGTTGATCGTGGACGGCATCATCGTCGTCGCAACTGTCGCCGTCGTCGCCCTCGCCAGCCAGTCCCGCCCGACCTGGTACCCCTGGACGCTTCTCGCCGCCGGCGCCGTCGTGTCGGTGACGGCGAATGCGATCCACGCGATCATCGCCTCAGACACCGACGTCCCGCCGGTGCTTGCCGCATCGGTCGCGGCGATCCCGCCGCTGGTGCTGCTGTCGATCACACACCTCACCGTCTTCCTCACCCGCCCCACCACCACACCGGGCGCAGACGTGATCGAGGCCGCTCCTGCCGAGACGGTCGCCCCGTCTCAAACGGTCGCCGTACGAGAAATGGAGCCGAAATCGGCAATGGAGTTTCCGGTGGTATCGGTGAGTGAGCGGCGGGCGGAGGCGACGCAATTGCGGGACGTGGAGGGGTGGTCGAACAAGCAGATCGCCCGGCACCTGGGCGTGCACCCCTCCACCGTCGGCCGCTGGTTCACCCCAGCCATCAGCAAGGAGGAAACCCCATGAACGACCACACAGAGACACACCGCACTGAGCTACCGGAGACGCGGCCAGAAATGGTCGAGGGTGCGGAGGCGGAGCGGTCTGCGTTCGCCGTGCACCGCGACCCCTCACTCACCAAAGTAGGCGCTGATCCTGGTTCGCGGGTGGGGCGCGGGATCGCGTGGGTGCGTCCGACTGATCTGATCGCGTCGAGCACCGCCAGGATCGCGGGCCGCGGCATCAACTTTCAGACCGCCCTCGCGCACCGTGCCCGCCGCGCGCCAGGTCACGCCTACCGTGCGACCCGGGATCATGCGCGCGACATTCGGGATCGCCGAGCCGAACGAGCGGCACCCGCGGGGCCGGCAGTATTCGAGTCATTCGATGTGTTCGAGCCACAGGATCGTCCGCGCTCGTCGTCGTGGGTGCGGCCGTCCGGGATCGGGCTGGGGTGAACGGCGATGCGCAGAAGACGGTGGTGGGGTGGCGGTGGGGAGCCGGTGCGCACCTGCCTGTCAGGAGGTGCCACCATGCCACAACGAAACACTCCACGTCGCGATGGTCGCGGGCGTGGGTTCGAGAACTCAGAACGACTCCGCGAACTCCTCACCCGCCTCGACGCTGAGGGGCCGGACGCCTGGCGGAATGACCCGGTCGCTACCGAACTCATGCGGTACGCGGCCGACAAGTACGCCGCGCTCGCGCGCAAGCACGGTCTTGATCCGTGGGAGGCGGCGACCGCGGCGTTCGAGGCGATGCGTGCGCCCTCGGTGCGGCGGGCGGATGATCCGTGGGCGGTCATCACCCGTGCCGTGCAGATCACCTGCATCGCAGAAAACCGCGCCAACGGACTCCTGTGCTCCGTGCACCAGGCACGCAGACCCAGATACTCGAGTTTCCATGACGCCGAACGCTTCTCCGACCGCGAAAACCTCCTCACCGACTACCACCCCGCATTCCGCGCCGACCCCTTCACTGACGACGACGAAGACGACGCTGACGACGAGGTGGAAGCGTCAGGGGCGACGGGAGTGGAGTCAGCGGTCGAAGACACAATCGCACTGCTGTGCTGGTACGGGTGGGAACCAGTGGTCGCCCGCGCGGCGATCGAGTGCATCTGCGCACGCCTCGCAGAATCCGTCTCACGAGCGGGAGCATATGAATCGCTGCGGCGTGATCGTCACGCCCGGGCACTCCTCGATATCCCCGCACCGTCCTGGTATCGGCTGCTGCGCATCGTCCTCGGATCACCAGACGCAAGCCTGACCGGTACGAATGCGAGCCGTGGCGTGCTGCTGCGGCTCCTGATTGGCGAATCACTCCGGCATCTCCTCACTGATGTTGACCTCGCGGTCGCCGTCACGGTTGCCGCGCCCGGGGTGATGCGAGGCCGGCCATGACCACGCCGGGGCATATCGAGCTGGAGCGGGCCGTCGAGTCGATCTGGTCCGGCCGCCGCCACCGCGAGGACTACGGCGACATCGACGCGCTGGTGGAGTCGATCACGCGGGATGGGCTGTTGCAGCCGATCACGATCACCCCGGACGGGATGCTGATTTGCGGTGCCCGCC
>SWCB01013644.1_pt1 | contig 72884 bp, 59 predicted proteins | sample 4692901 | NCBI WGS metagenome assembly SWCB01 (sample SAMN10267276, study PRJNA491770) | bioreactor metagenome | isolation source: DHS bioreactor inoculated with subseafloor sediment | place: Japan: off Shimokita Peninsula | collected 2006-08 | reverse complement strand
TCTCTCTCTCTCTCTCTCTCTCTCTCTCTCTCTCTCTCTACGTAGCCGTGCATTATAGCTATTTCTGTATCATGCGTAAAGGGGCTGATATATTTATAAATCGACATGTTTAATATCTATAGATTCAATTTGTGTCAGCTAAATTATGCGATTGTTGGTAATAAAGCAAGTGTTTTTTTAAAAAATATTTTTATCGACAGACGTTGGTAAAATACACTACGTAACTATTTGGATTCCAATATATTTTTTGAAAAAATCATTTAATTTGGTGCTGATAAAGTGTTTTTAAAACATCAAATTGACTGTAAATAATTCTGTTATTTTCTTATTTTTAGTCATCAAATTATAACTTATCCTTCAATCCCATCCAATTTCTTTTTCAGCTTTTCAATCAATGCCCTTTCGGTTTCATCAATACCTTCATGAGCCGAGGCAATGCGCAATGAAATATTGATGCAAAGGTTTTTTATGCGTTGATCAAATAATTCAGTGTTGTGGTCAATATAATTTAGAAAGCCCAGGTAGGCTTCTTTTGCAGAGGCATTTTCATTTCTCAGTTTGTTGAATTCTACCCCGGCCTGTAGAATGGCATCACCACTATCTTTATCGCCGGGGCTAATCTGCTCAATTTCCATTCCTATAAAATCACATACTTTGTCAACTTCGCTTTCGTGGACAATACCATCGGCTCTGGCAATGGCGTATGCTAGTCTGCCGATTTCTTTATAAAATTCAGGATGGTCCATTTTTTAAAGGTTTCAAATTTAACTTATTTTAAAACGATGCGTTTTATATATCAAATGTCCTGCCATAAAACGCTGGTGGTATCAATACTATTTTACACTTTGGCTATTTTTGTCTTATTTTTGTGAGTCCAAACCCTTGTTCCGGTTTATGCTTTTTAAAATTCAAATTGTTCGGGTTATTGATTTCTTCATCCGCATGCGGAAAAAGCTAATGGCTTTTCTGGATGCTATCGGTATTCTTGCTGCCCTGGCAGGATTTCTCTTGTTCATCTTTCACATTGGATTTCAACATGAATTTGGCGAAGAACTCAGGATAGAGCATTTCTACAATGTTATTCTTTGGGCAATTGTTGTCAGCAACCTCGCCGGGCTTACACTTGCAAAGTGGAAGCAACGCGCCATCAATCTCCGCATTGCTGAGCTGGTTATGATTCCGGTGATCCTTATTATTCTTGATGCCCGTACTGGTTTTACAGGTGCCGAATGGCCTCAGAGCGATTTATTTTCATTTTTAAAAGGTGATCTGGCCATTAATACTGTTTTTATTTTTGCGCTTATTGTGGAAGTTTCCACCAATTCACTTCAGCTCAGCAACCGTAACACCAACCCGGCTTTGCTTTTCGTGTTCAGCTTTCTTTTTATCATTTTCCTGGGCACAGGATTGCTGATGTTGCCCAATGCAACTTACGGTGGCATTACAATGACCAACGCATTTTTTACAGCTACCAGTGCGGTATGCGTTACTGGTTTGATTGTGGTGGATACAGCAACTTACTTTACGCCACTGGGGCAAATATTTATTATCGTATTGATCCAATTGGGCGGACTGGGCATTATGACTTTTACCAGTTTCTTTGGTTATTTTTTTAAAGGCGGGGCCTCCTTTGGCAATGAATTTCTGTTAAAGGAGCTTATCAACGAAGAGAAGATTGGGGAAATCTTTAAAACCTTACTAAAAATCGTCACCCTCACCTTCTCCATCGAGGCTATTGGCGCATTGCTAATCTACTACACGATTACTCCTTCATTTTTTTCAGGAGATTTGTCAATACTTGGTTTTTCGGTATTTCATTCAGTTTCCGCTTTTTGTAATGCAGGGTTCTCCACATTGTCTGCCGGGCTTTATCAGCCAGGTTTTCGTTACAACTATAACCTACACTACATTATTGGTGGATTGATCATTATTGGTGGCCTGGGTTTCCCGATTGTGTTCAACTATTACCAATTGTTGAGACATTTTCTTAAAAATAAATTCAATCAGATACTAAAAAGAAAAGGATATATCCATATTCCACGAATCATCAATGTTAATACCCGCCTTGTAATGATTACCACGTTATTGCTCATTGTTGGCGGATTTGCTTTCTTTATGCTTTCTGAATACAATCATTCGCTCAGCGGATTATCATTCAGAGGTAAGGTCGCCGGCGCATTTTTTGGTTCGGTTACTACCCGAACCGCGGGCTTTAATACGGTGGATATGTCATTGCTCGCGCCGGTTACGGTTTTGGTTTACCTGTTTCTGATGTGGGTGGGTGCTTCACCTGCTTCTACCGGCGGCGGGATAAAAACCACCACTTTTGCCGTGGCAGTGATGAATTTTGTGAGTCTTGCCAAAGGAAAAGGGCGGATTGAGGTTTTTGGTCGTGAGTTGGCCAGAGACTCGGTGCGCCGGGCTTTTGCAGTGATCTTCATCTCCTTAGGTGTGATTGCCTTCGCAACATTATTGCTCATTATTACCGATGGCAGACTTGGGGCATCAAAAATATTGTTTGAAGTTGTTTCTGCCATTGGAACGGTGGGGTTAACGCTCGGAATTACTCCTCAGCTTACGACAGCCGGTAAATGGGTTATCATCGTTACCATGTTCCTGGGAAGGGTAGGAACGCTGACACTTTTGGTAGGGTTTTTCAGAAAACTGCGTAGTTTTCAATACCATTATCCAAAGGAAAATATTATGATCAACTAAATCAAAAAATATGAAATTCATTATTATCGGATTGGGTAATTTCGGTTCGGCATTGGCTGCCCGTCTTACAACCCTCGGCCACGAAGTGATAGGTGTGGACGGAAATCGCTCCAAGGTTGAGTTATTTAAGGATGTAATTACCCAAACCATATCGCTTGATTGTACCAATGAACAGGCATTAAACACATTGCCATTGAAAGAGGTTGATTATGCCATTGTAGCGATTGGTGAAGATTTTGGAGCATCCGTCATGACCACGGCCTTACTTAAACAGGCCGACGTGCGGAAATTGGTATGCCGGGCAATTAGTCCTTTGCATACCAAAGTGTTGGAATCGCTCGGCGTGGATCACATACTTTGGCCGGAACATGATGCTGCCTCCCGCTTTGCCGACAGTATTTTACTGGCAGGGGTTAGCAATTCCTACGAAATCACGGATGATTACCGCATCATTGAAGCGGATTTACCCGACCGCTATGACGGATTTACCCTTAGCGACGTGGATTTCACCAATCGATATTCGTTGCTGGTGCTAACCATTTTAAGAACAGTTGAAACAAAATCAATTTTCGGGCAGGTGCAAAAAACCAGGAAATCACTTGGGCTTCCATCTGCCACTCAAAAACTAATGAAGGGCGATGAAGTGGTACTTTTCGGTAAATTGAAAGACATTGAAACCTTACTCAAGGCAGAAGAAGTTTAGTGAAATTGCGCTGGTTATTTTTGTTTTTTACGAGATTTTCAATTTCATCCTCATAGTGTTTTATAAGATTTTTTGAGCAATAAGGATATATTGCTATAAAAAATTGCAAAATAATGTATAAATTGCTATTAAAAATAGCAATAAAGTTGTATATTTGCTACAAATAATAGCAAAATGAATGATCTCCTCTCCAAGTCAGCATTGAAAATAGGAAACGTTACGACCGATTTCAACCGTTATCTTTATGAACGTATCAACTATGAGAGTAAGCTCATAAGCATAAAAGGCTCGCGGGGTTCGGGGAAAACGACATTATTGTTGCAAATAGGGGCAAGGCTCAAGCATAAAAAAACGCTCTATGCAGCGCTGGATGATTTATTTTTCAGTGGGAAAACCTTATATGATCTGGCCTCTCAATTTTATAAAATGGGTGGACAATTATTGCTTCTGGATGAAGTGCACAAATATCCTGATTGGTCGAGGGAAATTAAACTGATTTATGATGATTTTTCAGATTTACAAACAATTTTCACTTCCTCTTCAATACTGGATATTTATAGGGGAGAATCTGATTTGAGCAGGCGGGTTGTTGCCTATCAATTGCATGAAATGTCTTTTCGGGAATATTTGTTGCTGAATCACAAAATAAAAATTGAGGCCATTGATTATAATTTGCTTTTAACTAAACATCAGGAAATCGGAATATCCATTTTGCAAAACTTAAAGCCTTTTCAGTATTTTGACGGTTACCTGCGGCATGGGGCTTATCCATATTTTGATGGGGATGAAGCAATATATTATCAAAAGTTGAAACAAACCATTAATCTAATCCTTGAAGTCGATCTGCCCGCAGTCCAAAACATTGATTATGTTAGCATTACAAAGATCAAAAGGTTGCTCTATGTTTTATCTGCCAATGTGCCATTTACGCCTAACATCAGCAGTTTGAGCGAGAAAATAGGTCTTCATCGCAATAACCTGGTTCAAGCGCTACACTGGTTGGCTAAAGCTTATCTAATACATATTTATTTTAAAAGCGGGAAGAGCATCGGAATGTTAAACAAACCAGATAAAATATGGATGCATAACCCTAATTTGAGTTATTCGCTGTCACAAGACAACACAGATACTGGAAACAAAAGAGAAAGTTTTTTCCTTTCGCAGGTTTCTGTAGATCACGAGGTTTCTATTCCTGAAAGTGGGGATTTTCTTCTGGATGGTAAACACTATTTTGAAGTTGGCGGCAGGAATAAAAGCAGAAAACAGATTGAAGGAGTGGGAAATGCTTATGTTGTAAAAGATGAAATTGAATTGGGCTCAGATAATGTTATTCCATTATGGATGTTTGGTTTGCTCTATTGAAAGATGGTAATTTCAATCAAAAAGATAAAATGAAATTCGCCACAAAACCCTACACGTAATTAGTAACATTCAAACTTCGTGGCTTTGAGTCTTTGTGGCAAAATAATGGTTTTCTTATCTACCACCCCTGTAATTATCTTCCTCAGGGGTTAGTTCAGCAATGATTCTTGATTCTGAAGGGAACAGCGTTACAAAATAAAAGAGCAATATTCCTAAAAAGCCCAGGAAAATTCGTTCGCCCGTCAGCATAAACGCAATAATGGCAAAGAACCCGGGTGCTTCAAGCAGTGCAAGTCTTAGAATAAATGCTGAACGGTACTGAATAAACTTTTCTTCGATATTTTGTTCCATTCTGGCGCGAGATAGCATTCTGGAGCCAAGGAATCGACTACCCACAAAGCCAACCAACACCAGCAATGGAATGGCAACCAATCCAATGTTGCGCATCTGTGGTTCTCCAATAATTATACCCTGACTAACCAATCCCAGAGAAATTAAGGCAAAGAATACCTGTCCGGCAAGTAAGGCAAAAAATACAATCGCCATTGATTTCTGAAATTCCTTAAATTGTGGATGATTTAACATATTGAAGGGTTTATAGGTTGATTAAGCAAAAATAGGGAAAAGGAGTTGCGGTAAAATACATTATTGAGAAATTATTTCGATTTTGCTATTATTCAAGGGTCATGTTTACTGTGCAAGGGATAAAATCCCCAAAGGGCCTGCCTGCCTGATTAAATGGATTTTATCGAATCAAATCGTATGAGGCAGTCGGACAAGGATGGCAACCATTGCTGCGGACTTGTTTGACTTCATTCCCGCTATTAGTGAATAATTTCCATTTTCACTTAAACTGATCTCGACGAACAGGACGACGCCAACGGCCCGTTTCTTCTGATGGTTTCGACTTGTTTCGAGTAGTTCAACGATATTTCGACATGGTTCGACAAAGTGCTCACCAACCAGCTCACCAACCAGCTCACCAACCAGTTCCCCAACCGGCTCTCCAACCAGCGCTCGTTCAAACAATTGGGCCCCATTTACAATCTACAATCTGAAATCCGCAATCCGAAATTCTTTGCCTGTTTCCGTTCATTCCCTATCATACTTCAAACCAATCTTCTCCCTCACCTCATCCAAAACCTGTATCAGTTTCAGGCTCATGGAATGTGGCATTTTCGGACTTTCAATAAGGCCATGTTGCAGGCAACGCATCACTTCAAGAATTTCATGATAGTAACCATTTCCTATAAAATCCAACTTAAAAGAATCGGTGTTTCCATCATTCAACCTCAAGGTTATTTCTTTGGTGTGATGGAACCGTGAATGCATTTGCAGCGAACCTTTGCTTCCGAAAATGAGGGCTTCGATTGGCGTGTCGGCCAAAATGGTTGATTCGAGAAAGGTGTTAGACCCATTGGCATATATGAAAAGCATGGTGCAGGAAGCATCCACACCGGTTTCAGTAAAATTCCCGATGGCTCGAATGGCATCCGGGACACCCTGAAGCAGCAAACTCAGGTAAATCGGGTAAATGCCAATGTCGAGAATAGAGCCCGCCCCGAGGGATTTATTGTAAACCCTACTTTCAAGGTTGCCGTCCCCTTTGAAGCCAAAGTCAGCTTTGATAAAATCGATGGTGCCAATGGCGCCTTCTGCAATGATTTCAAGCACTTTTTCCGTTCCCGGGATAAAGCGGGTCCACATGGCTTCCATCAGAAATAGTTTCCTGTGATTTGCTTCTTCCAGCATGGTTTTGACTTCTACACCATTCATAGCAAAAGGTTTTTCGCATAAAACAGCTTTCCCGGCCCTTAGGCAGCGCATGGTGTGTTCAAAATGAAAAACATGGGGCGTGGCAATGTAAATAATATCGATTTCAGGGTCCTGAGTTAGTGCTTCATAATTATCGTACACATTCCTTGCTTTGAAATTTTCTGCGAAAATTTCGGCTTTTATTGCATCTCTCGATGCAACACCTTGCAAAACAGCATCTTTAATTAAAAGTAAATCCTCAGCAAATTTGCCGGCTATATTGCCCAACCCAAGGATTCCCCATCTTACCTTTTTTGAAGTTTCGGTTATCTTCATGGTTTTTATTTTCTGATATTAGTCAGGTTTTATGGCTCAAATTTACTTAATTAAAACTAGTTATTGAAATATAATCTAAGTAATTGGCATTCAGATAATAATAAGTACATCAATGTGCTTTCAAGTTCTTTTAAAATGATTATTACGTCCTTGCATATCAATGTGGGAATGAAATTCATGAATTAATGAAGAATTTTAATCAAATAATGAAAAACAGTCAAAATCATGCATCAACCTTCAATCTATCGCTTAAAATTTACTGTATTTATGAGCTATTTTGTTAATTTTGCAGCGTTGAAAAATCCATTAGCTGATCATTTGTCATTATGTTCGAAAATTTAAGCGATAAGCTCGAAAGGGCGTTTAAAACCCTGAAAGGCCAGGGTCATATTACCGAAATCAACGTTGCCGAAACCCTCAAGGATGTCCGCAAGGCGCTGCTTGATGCCGATGTTAGTTACAAGGTTGCCAAAACCTTTACCGATACGGTAAAAGAAAAGGCATTGGGCCAGCAGGTGCTTACTTCGGTTTCACCAGGACAATTGATGATTAAGATTGTACACGATGAGCTTGCCGAACTGATGGGAGGGGAGCAAACCGAAATCAACATCAAGGGTTCACCAGCCATCATTTTGATTGCCGGATTACAGGGTTCTGGTAAAACGACTTTTTCGGCAAAACTTGCCAATTACCTGAAAACCAAAAAGAATCGCAAGGTGCTGCTGGTTGCAGGTGACGTTTACCGACCGGCCGCTATTGAGCAATTAAAGGTGCTGGGCGAGCAGGTTGACGTGAAGGTTTTTACCATTGACGATGATAAAAGTCCGGTAAATATTGCCCGAAAAGCGGTGGCTCACGCCAAAGAATTTGATTTTAACGTCGTTATCATCGATACCGCTGGCCGCCTGGCCGTTGACGATCAGATGATGAATGAAATTGCCGCGGTTAAACAGGCCGTTAATCCTCATGAAACCCTCTTTGTGGTGGATGCCATGACTGGACAGGATGCTGTGAATACCGCCAAGGCATTTAACGATAGATTGGATTACCAGGGCGTTGTGCTTACCAAATTGGATGGTGATACCCGCGGTGGTGCGGCATTGACCATTCGCTCGGTGGTTGACAAGCCCGTGAAGTTTGTTGGTTTGGGTGAAAAAATGGATGCCATAGATGTATTCTACCCATCGCGTATGGCCGACCGCATACTTGGAATGGGTGATATTATATCGCTGGTTGAGCGGGCCCAGGATCAGTTTGACGAAGTGGAAGCCCGAAAGCTGCAAACCAAACTTGCCAAAGATCAGTTTAACTTCAACGATTTTGTCTCCCAGATCAAGCAAATCAAGAAAATGGGAAATGTGAAGGATTTGCTTGGAATGATCCCCGGTATGGGCAAAGCCCTGAAAGATGTTGATATTGATGATGATGCTTTCAAGGGAATAGAAGCCATTATTTCATCCATGACACCGCTTGAACGTGAAAATCCATCTGTTTTAAACGGCAACCGCCGCAAACGTATTGCCTCGGGCAGTGGCACTGACATTGCTGAAGTGAACCGATTGATCAAGCAGTTTGAAGACACCCGTAAGATGATGAAAATGGTTTCCGGGGGCGGCGGGAAAAACGCGTTGAACGCCATGCGGAATATGAAAAAAATGTCATCAGGAAGAAAACGATAAACCTTTGTAGTTATGAATTTGATTGATGGAAAGAAGATAGCAGAAGAGATTAAGAAGGATATTGCCATGCAGAATGCTGCAATAATTGATGCAGGAGGAGAACCCCCGCACCTGGCAGCCATTCTGGTGGGTGAAGATGCTGCCAGCCAGACCTATGTGGCAAGTAAGGAGAGATCCTGTAAGGCTGTTGGAATGACTTCAAGTGTTTATCGCCATCCTGCAAGTATTTCAGAAGAAGCCTTGCTCGAAGCTGTTGATTTCCTAAACAACGATGATGATGTCAATGGATTTATAGTACAGTTACCACTGCCAAAACATATCGATGCCGATAAGGTGTTGCAACGGATCAATCCTGCCAAGGATGTGGATGGATTCCATCCTGTAAATATGGGCCGCCTTGCTTTAGGTTTGCCTTCTTACCTTCCTGCCACACCGGCGGGAATAATGCTGCTACTCGAGAAAAGTGGCATAGAAACCGAGGGAAAACATTGTGTGATATTGGGCCGCAGCAACATTGTTGGTACCCCCATGAGTTTATTGATGTCGCGCAAAGCCAACCCCGGCAACTGCACCGTGACCCTTTGTCACAGCAAAACACAAAACCTCCCCGAACTCACACGTCAGGCAGATATTTTGATTGCTGCCATCGGTCAGGTTGGTTTTGTTAAGGCCGATATGGTTAAGGATGGCGCAGTGGTGATTGATGTGGGTATCCACCGCATCGAAGATTCCAGCGAAAAAGGATATCACATTGCCGGAGATGTTGATTTTGATGCTGTTGCACCAAAATGCAGTTACATTACGCCTGTGCCGGGAGGCGTTGGCCCAATGACAATTGTGAGTCTGCTTTTGAATACCATCAAGGCTAACAACAAAGAAATATATTTCTGACTTTTAACAAGCCGGGCTTTCTGATGTTTATCTTATTGACACAATAACAACCATTTCAATGAGATCCCTTTCTAATCTGGGTTTGATGCTGATCATTCCCTTCTTTTTACTTTCCTATGAGGTTGATGCACAGGTATCTGGCTGCACTGATCCACAAGCTGAGAACTTCAATCCCGATGCTGAAGTGAATGATGGCAGTTGCCTTTATGCACCAACCAATTTCACCCCCGAAGAAGTTGTTCCCGCGCTGCCCGACCAGATTATGGAAACTTCCGGTCTTATTTACTGGAATGGCGGTTTATGGACCTTTAACGACAGCCAGAATTTGCCGGAAATCTATAAAATTGATACCCTTACCGGAGATGTTTTGCAGGTTATTTCGTTTCAGGGAGTGGAAAACATTGATTGGGAAGACATTACACAGGATGAGGATTATATCTATGTCGGTGATTTCGGCAACAATCTGGGAAATCGAACCGATCTTAGCATCTTTTTCATTCAAAAGGATGCGATTCCGGATACAGGCAATTTAAGCATTGCACCCATGTCGATTAATTACAGCTATGGTGATCAAACCTCGTTCAGGCGTTTGAACCGAAATAACAATTATGATTGTGAGTCCCTGCTCTCATTAGGTGATAGTTTGTACATTTTTACCAAGAATTGGGACAACCTTCAAACCCGCTTATATACACTGCCGAAAGTAGCTGGTACTTACGTGGTTTTTCCAAAAGATTCAATGAATGTGGATGGATTATTAACGGGCGCAGATATAAATGAGCGTGGGGAAATTGTTTTGATCGGCTATAAAAACTACAATCCTTTTATGTGGTTACTATATGATTTTAATGATGATGATTTCTTTGGTGGAAACAAACGAAGGATCGATTTTTCAGGAATGTTTGGCGTCCAAACAGAAGGTATTTGTTACAGTTTTAGTCGCAATGTTTTTATATCCTCAGAAAAGACTGCGGTAAACCCGGCCAAACTTTTTAAATTAAATACCCACCAATGGACCGGCGCCTATTCCACCGGCATCGAAGACATGATAGAACCACGGGATGATCATGGACTCTTGATCTATCCCAATCCAAACAACGGACATTTTTCCATCGAAATCCTTCCCAATGGTATTGAGGATGTATTGATTACTGAATTATATTCTGCTTCCGGAAAGCTTATGAGCCGAAAAAATCATCCTTCTTTTAAAGGAGAAGCAAGCCTTAATTATCGTCAGATGGATGATGGATTGTATATGCTTCGGTGTTTTTCGCGTGATAAGGTTTACAGTTCGCCATTTCTGGTGATGAATGCCAGATAATCGCCATGGAAAGGCTAAATTTCCCTGATTCGGAATTTGTATAATTTAATCCGCTTTTAGACGTTTTAAGTTAAAATTACCATTATGCTCAACCTTCGCCCTTTATTCATATCGTTTCTGATGATGCCCCTTATATTGTCGGCTCAGAAACAATCTGAAGGCAGGGAAATGAAACATCACCGCAAGGCTTTGCAGTATTATCAGGCATCAGCTTTTGACGAAGCCTTGCCTGAGTTGGAGAAAGCGCTTAAAATTAACCCCGATAATATTGAATCTTGGTTGTTGAAAGGCGATATTTATAGCATCCGAAAAGAAGATGCTTTGGCCATCACAAGTTATACCAAAGCCATTTCCATTGACGAAGGCTTTTTCCCACCTGCGCTTTATATCCTTGCGAATCTTCAATTTGGGAACAAGCTGTACAACGAAAGCCTGGCCAATTATGAAAAATATCTGACCTATCCGGGCATTAAACCTGCTGAATCAGAACGCGCAAAAAAAAATATTTCTCTTGCCCGGTTCAGGATGGAAGCCATGCAAAATCCGGTTCCCTTTAAGCCGGTAAACCTTGGTAGTGAGGTAAACAGCGAAGGTTACGATTTCATCAATTACCTGAGTGCCGATGGCGAACGCTTGTATTTTACCCGGCGTACTCCAAAAGGGCCACAAAAGGATGAAGAGTTTTATATTGCACATCGAAGGATGGACAGTTTGTGGGGAAATGTCAAGAGTTTGGGGTCTCCTGTCAACACTCCGGGAGATGAAGGCGCTTTATGTCTTTCACCGGATGGACAATTGCTGTTTTTTGCTGCTTGTGGCCGTCCGGATGGCTATGGAAGTTGCGATCTGTATGTTTCGAAGCGCCTGGGGGAAGCCTGGGGCGAGCCGAAAAATCTTGGTCCGGTTGTTAATTCACCACAATGGGATTCACAACCCACCTTTTCTCCTGATGGCCGGACCCTGTTTTTCGTGAGCAGCCGCCCTGGCGGATTTGGCAGCAGCGATATCTGGTTTACCCAACTGGATGGCAACAATTGGACAACACCCCAAAACGCAGGTGCTGTGATCAATACCTCCGAATCCGAACGCGGGCCGTTTATCCATCCCGATGGACAAACGCTTTACTTCTCATCAAAAGGACATCCCGGAATGGGGGAGGGCGACATTTTTATGAGCCGCCTTAATTCAGAAGGGCAATGGTCGAAACCGGAAAATTTGGGGTTTCCGATAAACACCGAGGCCGATGAAGTGAATCTGGTGGTGGATTTACAGGGGAGATTTGCTTATATTTCTTCTTCTACGGAAGGCGCAAAGGAACTGACGGATATCTATAGTTTTCATTTACCTGAAAACGTTAAACCTTTGGCCGTTAATTATTTAAAAGGAACAGTATCCGATAGTATCTCTCTAAAAAAACTAGGTGCCGACTTTATTTTTACCGATCTTACTACAGGTATAGAAGTGATTAAAAGTACGTCAAATGCGTCAAACGGTGAATTTTTGGTAACGATTCCTGCCCATAGAAGTTATGCGCTTACCATTGAGAAAAATGGTTATTTGTTTTATTCCGCCCATTTTTTAATTGATCAGGAAGCAGGGATTGTAACCCCACAGTTGCGCAATTTTCTTTTAAAGCCCATTACAAAGGACGAAGTTACCATTTTGAGAAATGTATTTTTTGAAACCGATAGTTCCAGTTTACTTCCCGAATCGAAAGTAGAACTTGACAAACTCTATAATTTTCTGGTTAAAAACCCCCTTGTCTGCATAGAAATTTCCGGCCATACCGACAATTCAGGCGCTGTATTATACAATCAGGAACTGAGTAAAAAAAGAGCGGAGTCCGTCTTTAATTACTTGAAAGAGAAAGGTATAAATCAGGGAAGATTAGCTTATGAAGGTTATGGCGATTCTCGTCCGGTTGCTACCAACCTCACCACCGAAGGAAAAGCAGCCAATCGCAGGACAGAATTCAGGATTGTTGGGATAGGGGATAAATAGTATAAAACTTGAACAGATTGTCGTTACGCAACCTCTTATGGCTAAGCAGCATTTGCAATGCCGCTTAAAAATTCATCCTAATGAAATTCAATATTCTTCTTTTTGTTTACAACAAACCATTTGAAATCATTCTTTTTACTTGAGACCTTTTAGCCATAGTGGCATAATAATTGAACCCAGGCTTTAATACCTTAATGATAAATCTTCTAAAAAGAACCAACTCAAACCTCAACTTATGAAATCGATAAAAAAAACATTGTCTGTTCTGACATTGTCGCTTTTTACAATAGCCTTACTTTTTACGGGCTGTAAAAAAGATGACGATAAAAATACCTCGAAAACACCCCAGGTGCCCCCAGCCTCTTCCATGACCATGGATTTCAGCTCTTTTTCTAATCCTTCTGATACCGTTGCCGGCAGAACATTCGGCACCTACCATCATTGGGGATATTCTTACCTGACTGTGCTGGGTTGGCATACCGCAGTTTCTATTGGCATGGCCATTCCGGTGGCGGCCTTCACCGAATCATTCAATCATGAAGCTGTTTATAATCCTGATGCCAACAACTGGCTGTGGAGTTATAATGTGAATGCGAACAATTCGGTCTATATGGCTAATCTGACGGGTGAAGTACAATCTGACAGCGTTTTTTGGCAGATGAAGGTTTCACAGAGCGGAGCATACAGTAATTTCTTATGGTTCTATGGGAAATCGGCTTTAAACAATTCCGGTGGATACTGGATGCTGATGAATAACCCGGGAAATGCGAATAAAATGTTGCGAATTGACTGGCACAGAAGCAGTGACGTGTTGGGCGACATTAAATATACCAATATTATTCCGGGTGATGCCCAAAATGGAGCCTATATTGCTTATGGAACCACGATTGGTAGTTATAACCGCTTTTATAAGATTTACAATAAGCTGGCCAATAACCTTACGGATATTGAATGGCATCATGATCAAAAGTATGGCCATGTGAAAGATCCCGGCCATTTTATGGATGCCAACTGGCACTGTTGGGATGGCAACCTGCAGGATACGCAGTGTAACTAAATTGTTCTTTAAAAGGAATTTGCAATTAAACAGCGGGCTGTGTTTTATTACATGGCCCGCTGTTTAATTGCAGGAATAGCGCAATTCTGTAGTAAAGCTTGTGAATACAACCCTATTTTCTGATAAATTTTTGTTGAAACACTTTTTCTTTGTCAATTATCCTTAAAATATATAAGCCTTTTGCCAGATGATGGATGTTTATTGCTGTTTGTCCCAAAGATAAAACGGTTTCATACATCAACTGACCGGAAGGATTCACAACACATACTTTGGCACCGGGTCCGAATCTTTCGGATTCAATAATAATAGAGCCATCTGTAGGATTGGGATATACGCTTGCGCTTTCCAGTTGCAAGTCGTTAACATCCACCATTTCGCAGGCGAGATTCACTTCTTCTATGCTATTGCAGGAGGACGCATTTGCATGAATTATCACTTGTGCATCAGGCCTGGCAAGGTAGTCACATACACTTTTGGCTTCACAATTGGAAAGGAAACGGTTGTTTTGAATATTCAAGCCGATTAAGGACGTTGCCTGAATGTTGTCTAATCCGCTGAGGCTTTGCAAAGGCTCGTTCCAGGCTATAATTAATTCACCTCCGATATTAACCAGGTTGCTAAGTGCCTCAATATTAATCAAATCCGAATGCCCGGTTATGTCCAGGTTTCCTCCAATGGTATGAAGGTTTTCTAAGCCTGAAAAATTCTTCAGGTAAGAATTGCCATCAATGGTTAAGTAGCCACCAATGGTTTCAAGATTGTTCAAACCTTCAAGATTTTGCAGCGCTGCATTGTTCTGAACATCAACATCTCCATAAATGTGATGAATATTCTGAAGCCCAGTTAAATCTGTAAGCGCCCAATTGCTTGATATCATAAGTGAACCATTGATTTCATTAAAGTTATGAAGAATGTCAATGTTAGTCAATTGGGGATTTATACTAATGTCAATATTTCCTCCGATGTGATTCAAATTCCCGAGACAGTTGAAGGAAGTGAGACTGTTATTCCACACAATATTTAAATTTTCCCCGATATAGGATAAGTGCTCCAAACCTGCCAGGGTAGGAATCGCATTACAAGTAATTATCGATAGACTGCCTGCAACAGTATCCAGACTTTCAAGTCCCTGTAAATCAGTTATAAAATAATTGTAAGAGATGGATAAGTTACCCCCGACATGTTCAACGTTATTCAGGCCGCTAAGATTTGATAGTCCATAATTCTCTGTAATGTTTAAGTCGCCATCCACCGATTGTAATACATTCAGTCCATTCAGGTTTTCAATGTTATAAGATGTAGTGTTGCTGATGATAACATTCCCTAAAATATGGGTACAACCCGGATAGTTGGTTTGGAATTCATCGATTTCCTGTTGGTTTGAAAAAGTAATGCCTTCGGGCAAACAGCCCTGTGCTTTAACCTGGCTTATGGCAAAAAGCGCTATAAGCATTATGATAATTTTTTTCATGATGCTTTATATTTAAAAATGAGCATTATACAATAATACAAATTATTTGAATATTAAACAAAACGAACTTCCAACATTCTCCGTGCTTTCCACCTTAATTTCTAACTGCATAAGCCGGGCGTATTCTTTACACAAGGTCAGGCCCATGCCTGAGCTTTTCTCATTTTCTGTACCGGGACGGTTAAATGTTTCACCCAGATCAAATAATTTTGGAAGGACTTCAGTCGGAATCCCAATCCCGGTATCCGTAACACATAGTGCCCTGCTGTTTTTATCTGTTTTCGATGCAATTGTAATTTTGCCTCCCGGATAAGTATATTTTATCGCGTTATTAACAAAATTCTGAACTACCTGACTGAGCAAACGGGCATCGTTTATCACTTCAAAATCATCCGAAATATTCAGCTCCAGATGAATATTTTTCTTTGAAAGCTTAGATTCAAAGAGTTTTACCACTTCATGGGTAAGCTCTTTCACATTTAAGTTTTTGAATTCCGGTGTAATTTTTCCGTTGGTGGCTTTTCCCCAATCCAGCAGGTCTTCCAAAAGTTTATACGTCTTTGTCGATGAGTCTTTTAAAAGTAGTATTAAGTGATGCTTTTCATTATCGGAAAAATCAGCCCATTGCTCATCCATAGTCATCAACAATTCATTAAAACCGCTGATTGGCCCTTTTAAATCATGGCTTAGAATGGACAGGAATTTATCTTTTGATTTATTTAATTCTTTTAAAGCACTTTGTTGAGTTTCTAAATCAAGCTGTTTGTTTTCCAGATTAATTTTAACCTGCCTTAGTTTATCATTTTTAATGGTAAGTTCATTTGCCAGCGTTCTTACCTTCTTCCGATTAAGGATGACAAAATAAAAGGAAATCAGCATTAGCACCAGTGCAATAATTATGATTATCAGAATTCGCTGCTGGGTGTTGATAAGCTCATTCTTCATCTTGTTTTCCTGCAAGAGAACCTTGTTGTCATACTTCTTTAAGGCAAGCATTTTGTCAAACTCAAGTGCCGCAATTTGATTGGATACTTTTTCTGCATTCAGGCTATCGGAAACCTGTTTATAAATGGAAAAGTTGGAGAGAGCATCTTTATAATTTCCCTGTATGCTATCCAGCATGATCAGAGCCTCTAGTGCATTTTTTTTGTATTGCAGTAAGTCGTACTTATTTGAGGCTTCATAACCAGATTCCAGAAATTTGCGGGCATTTTTGTAATCTTTTACCATTAGGTAGCTGCTACCTAAGTTTACCAACACGGCTGTATTAATATCAGGAAAATTCGAAATCTCAGGGGATTCAAAAGCCTTATTGTAATAATAAAAGCAGGAATCAAAGATATCTTTTTCAAGAAAAAGATTGCCAATATTCACCAGGGATGTAAGATTAATACGATCTCTTTCATAGGGCATTGCTGATTCAATGGTTTTATAGTAATAATAAATGGCAGAATCATGGTTTTGTACATCAGCATACACCTCTCCAAGATTATTGTAAACCTGTGCTAAAATATGCAAAGAAGGTGTCTTTTTAGCAATTGCACGCGCTTTGTGAAAAAGAAGTATAGATTGCTGGTATTTGGCTAAATCCTGATAAATCAAACCCAATGATATATATGTATTCGCGAGTGTTACGGAATCTTTTGACCTTATGGACAAATCCCGGGCTTCGGTAAAACTTTTATAGGCATTTATATAGTCGTTTTTGAACTTATAAACAATGCCTAATTCACTCAAAAATTTGCGGTGCAAATTGTCAAAATGATACTTGTTTGCTTTTTCAATCGCCAATTTGTAATAACTTTCTGAACTATCAAATTTATATTGTTGACGATAAAGAAGTGCACGGTTTGATAAATTTATGACCAAATTTCTGGGCTTCTTCTTTTCGTCAATGTATTTTGCAGCATTTCTATAATCAGCCTGGGCATCATCCAGATTTCCACTCATCAGATTTCCACTCCCCTTCATGTTATAAGCCATAAAAATACCATGGTCATAATGGATGCTTATGGATTCTGTAAGAATGGAATCAATGGTTTCTGCTTTAACACCAGTTAAGGTATAAATATTCTTTATAACATATTCAATTCGCCTATTTATAGAGGCAGTGTCTGCAGTCCTGGCTTCAGTAGCAGTAGATTGGATGAAAAATAACAATAAAAATGAATAATATAGGAAGTGTCGTTTTTTTATCATCGAAAATGGATTAACATTATTTGCGCACTTTGAGTAATTCCTGTAACGCAAACATTTCATCGCGCAGACGGGCAGCTTCAATAAAATCAAGCTCTTTGGCTGCTTTTTCCATGGATTTGCGGGTTTGCAGTAATGCTTTTTCTAATTGTTGTGTGGTCATGTACTTAATCACCGGATCAGCCGCCAAATTCAGTTCATTTTGTTCAATGTAAGGTTTTGGGCCACTGCTGGCGCCCGCAACGGCCGTCTGTCCAATGATAGAACTCATTGATCTGATAATTTGCCGGGGGGTTATGTTGTGCTTTGTATTGTATGCAACCTGTATTTCACGTCTGCGGCTGGTTTCATCCATGGTGCGCTGCATGCTGACGGTAATTTTATCGGCATACATAATTACTTTGCTGTTGATGTTGCGGGCTGCGCGTCCTGCCGTTTGGGTAAGTGATCGTTCCGACCTCAGAAACCCTTCCTTATCGGCATCCAAAATGGCTACCAGCGATACTTCCGGCAAATCAAGGCCTTCGCGCAAAAGGTTTACGCCCACCAACACATCAAAAAGCCCCAGCCTGAGGTCACGCAAGATCTCAACCCGCTCAATGGTATCAACATCCGAATGAATATAGCGGCATTTTATGTCGAGTCGTGTGAGGTATTTAGTCAGTTCCTCGGCCATGCGCTTGGTAAGTGTAGTTACCAATACCCGGTTTCCAGATTTTGTGGTGCGTTCAACTTCGTCAAGTAAATCGTCCACCTGGTTTAAACTGGGTCGTATTTCAATGGGTGGATCGATCAGTCCCGTTGGCCGGATTAATTGTTCCACCACCACGCCTTCAGACTCCTGAAGCTCAAAATCGGCAGGTGTGGCACTTGCATATATGGTCTGCCCGGTGAGGTCCTGAAATTCTTCAAATTTTAGGGGTCGGTTGTCCATTGCCGAAGGTAGCCTGAATCCATATTCAACCAGCGTTTGCTTGCGCGATTTGTCCCCGCCATACATCGCCCTGACCTGGGATATCGTTACATGGCTTTCGTCAATCACGGTTAAGAAATCATCCGGGAAATAATCCAACAAACAGAACGGTCGGGAGCCTTGTGAGCGCCCGTCAAAATAGCGGGAGTAATTTTCAATGCCGCTGCAATAGCCCAACTCACGCATCATTTCAATGTCGTAGCCAACCCGGTCTTCCAATCGTTTGGCTTCGAGGCCTTTGCCAATTTCCCTGAAATAGGCTACCTGTGCGAACATGTCTGCCTGAATCTGCTCAATGGAGTCCTTCATCTTTTCCTTGGAAGTGACGAAAATATTGGCCGGATAGATGTTGATCTGGTCCATTTTTTCAATAACAACGCCATTGTCAGGATTGAAAGATTCGATGGACTCAATTTCATCGTCCCAATACATGATGCGTACGGCATAATCGGCATAGGCCGGGAAAATATCCACAGTATCGCCTTTAACCCTGAAATTTCCACGTGTAAATTCTGCTTCAGTGCGGCTGTAGAGACCTTCAACAAAGCTCCACAATAACTTGTTCCGGCTAATCTTCTCGCCACGTTTGAGGCGAATAACATTTTCGGCAAAATCATCCGGGTTGCCAATACCATAAATACACGAAACCGACGAAACCACAATCACATCCCTTCTTCCGGAAAGTAAGGAAGAAGTAGCGCTCAGCCGAAGTTTTTCAATCTCATCATTGATGGAAAGATCTTTTTCAATATACGTATTCGTGCTTGGCAAAAAGGCCTCGGGCTGATAATAGTCATAATAGGAAACAAAATATTCCACCGCATTTTCAGGGAAAAATTGTTTGAATTCCCCGTACAATTGGGCTGCCAGCGTTTTATTATGGCTAAGTATAAGTGCAGGCCGGTTTACCTCGGCAATTACATTGGCGATGGTGAACGTTTTACCGGAACCGGTAACGCCCAGCAAAACCTGTGCAGGGTCGCCACGCTTCAGACCTTCCACAAGTTGCTGTATCGCAACAGGTTGGTCGCCCGTTGGACTGAATTCTGAAGTTAATTTGAAATCCATAAATGACTAATGAATCACAAAGTTAAGGCATAATAACCTAAGAAGGAGTATAAAATCTGAATATTGCGAGCTCAAAAATTATTTTTTGCGCCAGTTTCGGAAGGAAAAATCTGTAACAATGGGATAATGATCGGATAGTTTTACCTCTAATCGCTTGTAATTACAATTACTTAAACGCTTATCAGCAAAAATATGATCAATGACCAATGGATAATCGCTTTCAGCGTAAGTCGGCTTGAACCCGTTCACCCGCAAAAACGATACATCGCGTAAAGCATTTCCTATGGTTCCGTAGGCGAATGATGCCGGGGTGTCGTTAAAATCACCGGCAACCATCACCGGATGTGGGCTTTTCTTTATGGCCTCCGCCAGCACTAACGACTGGTATGACCGGATGTAGAATGCTTTTCTGAGTTTATACAAGGTGCTACGAACCTTTCCGAAGATGGATGTTGAAAGAATCTTTCTGTTGGGTTTCAATATCACTTTCTCTTTGATCAATTTGATGGATTGCAAATGGATGTTGAAAACCCTGAGTGTATCTTCATCCAGTTTAATATCACTATAGATGGCGAAAATCTCATTATCGGGCGAGTAAACGATGCCCTCATTTACAATGGGGTGTCTGGATGCCGTAACAAGAATACTTTGGGTCGATAATTCCGATGCATTATAATCGGACAATTGCCTGTAATCCTGATGCAGTGATTCCCTGAGATTCTTAAAAAATGGGGCATGTTTACTGCCTTTCATGGAATATTCCTGAAAACACACTATATCAGGTGACCTATTATTGATAAAGTCATGAATGATTTGTTGTGCTTCAAACTTATCTTTGCCTGCGATTCCATCAAAGCCTTTGACATTATAACTCATAAGCGTGAAGGAGGAATTACTGTCATCGCATCCTCTTTTCAGCGATAGATCAAAATGCCTGAGCATCATGGGTGTGCCGGCCAGAAGATAGATCAGCGTTATAAGGAAAATCCGTTTCCCAATAAAAAGGGAAAGGCCAAGGTTGAGTAGATTAAGCAACCATAAAACTGGAAAAGCCAGTCCGAATAATGCGGCAATCCAGATTGTGCGGGGATTAATGTAAGGCGAGAGCAGCGCAATCATCAAACCTGACAGCAAGAGCAGGGTTAAAGTGGCATAGAAAAACCTGATGTATCTATTTTTTATCCTCATTGGATTGATTTAACCCGGACTAAGAAAAAAGGTTTTAATTTCCGGTATATTGCAATAAACAAGAAATAATTAAAAGTTACTTTGCTGATTGAAATTTAACTGATGAAATTATGGGGAAGTGGTCGCTGTATTTTTTTCTGATCTGCCTGTAACTTTCTGAATTAAAATATTTTGAATCATATAGGATATAATCGATCCTGAACGAAGGCAAAGGTCCGGCATAGGTTTGGGAGAGTCCGTTCCCCGAATGTATAAATGCATCCTCCAGACTGGCCGAAATTTGATGATAGGTATAGGATGAAGGTGTATCATTAAAATCGCCGCAAACAATTACCGGATATGGTGATTTATCAATCTCCCCGGCAACTTTGCGCGCCTGCACCGCGCGTTGGATAAAGGCACTTTTCAGTTTTCTGGAAATACTTATCAAGCCTTTTGAAAACTTTTCCTGTTCCTCGGTATTGGCCCGGAATTCATTTACAAACAAATAATCTTCCTTGCTGAATTGTATAGATTCCAGGTGAATATTGAATATTCTTAGGGTATCTTTCCCTTTAACGATGTCGGAATAAATACACACGTTCGCTGGATTTCCGCTGAAACGTATCACCCCTTTCGAAATTATGGGCCACCGGCTGAAGGTTGCTATACCGTATGGCTGAATTTTATCCTTCTTTTCGACAAGTGAGATGTGGCTGTATTCCAGTCCTGTGGCATTTTGAACGGAGTCTGAAATGGAAATCCTGCGTTTCCTTCCGGAGTGATATTCCTGGATAAATAGCAAGTCAGGCTTAGTTTCATGCATCAAAGCAAACATTCCCGATGCGGCATCGCTGGCCCGGTTTTCTTTCCAGTTATACAAATCAAAAAGCCTGACATTATAGGAAAGGATTTTTATAGCCTTTTCGGATGGCGCTTTTTTGTTATCAAAGGAAATCTGAAAATATCCGTTGATGCGAAACCAGCAGATAATGACAAAAACCAGGGGCAAGAGCGCCAATTTCCGCTTAAATAAAAGCCAGATCGGGACAAACAAAAGATTGATGATAAAAAGATAGGGGAAGGCCAGTCCAACAAAAGCCATCATCCAGTTCTTGTCCGGTGGAACAAAAGCAGCAAAAAAGCCGGCCAAAAGGAACAAGATTACCACTATATTAGCCAGTAACAGCAAGGTGTTGAAGAATGAAAATCCCTTCTTTTTTTTTCTTGTTGCAGCCATTGACTGTCGTTTGATTTACTTTTTGTTGCTGTTTGAAAACAAAAGCTCTTTTTCATCGCGTGTCAGGCTGTCATAGCCTGACCTTGAAATTTTATCGAGTATAGCATCCATGCGTTTTTGCTTTTCAGCCTTTTGGCGGTTATAGTCGTCGTCATTTCTGGGTACCTCATTATGGCTAACCCTGAACTTCTTTTTCGGTTTCCTTAGGGTTTTTGGTTTACCCAAATTTAACAATGGTTCAAAAATGGATGTGGGATCAAATCCCGGTATCATTTTAATCCACAGAAAACCCCAAAGTGCGCCACCCAAATGCGCAAGATGACCGCCTGCATTGGCTGAACTGATCATGAAAACATCCAGGATAACGGTGAAAATGGCAATATATTTTATTTTAACCGGACCTATCAGAATCAGGTGAATGGTGTATTCGGGTACATAAAACGAAATGGCCACTACAATTGCCAACACTGAGGCTGAAGCGCCCAAAGCAAGGGCCGATTCGCGCGCAACATCAAAAACCGGAAAAAGGTTAAAAGCTGCTACATAAAGCAATGCCCCGGCAATACCGCCAAAAATATAAGTACCCAAAAGCTGGCGTTGGGAAAGATATTGCACAAAAATAACCCCAAACCAATACAGCCAGAGCATATTAAAAAGAATGTGGAAAAACTCTGTGTGTAAAAACATATAGCTCAACAGGGTCCACGGTTTGCTGAAAAGAACATTGATATTGGCAGGAACAGCAAAATAACTGAGGATGACATTGGTTAAATGTATCTTGTAGGATCCATCCGTGCCAGCCGCGGGCGAAGAAAAAAGAAAGGCAAAATTGCTGACAAGTAATATGCTTATCCACACCGCAATGTTAATCAGAATCAACATAGGCAGTGGCTGTCTGCTACTGAAGAAGACCTTTATTCTTTCAAACGGAGAGTGGGTGGTAGGATACATTAATTTATTCAGTTTTACCGGTTAATTAAAACGATTGATCTTTTTGTTCCAGTATATAATAAGAAAAAATCCGAAAATCATCCCACCCAAATGAGCAAAATGTGCCACATTATCACCAGCACTACCGCGTACTCCAAGGAACAATTCAATGGCACCATACCCTATGACAAACCATTTGGCTTTGATAGGAATTGGAATGAACATCAGATACAATAATGCATTGGGGAATAACATGCCAAAAGCCAGCAAAATCCCAAAAACAGCACCCGAAGCACCAATTGTGGATATATCCATTTTCAGGTTAAGGAGATCGTTCATGTAAATGGATGCCTGATTAATCAGGGTCGGGTCTTTCGGATTCATCGACCAGGCATTCATAAACTGTGAAAGCTGTGGTTCAAATCCCGGAAAATGGTTGGTAAGAAAACCTGAGAACGCTTCGGGGGATGGAGACATCATTACCTGACTTATGTCGCCTTGAATGCCTGAAATGCCTATCCATTGCACCAACATTTGTATTAGCGCGGCACCAACCCCTGTAATCAGGTAGTAGGTCAGAAAACGCTTGCCACCCCATACATTCTCCAGCGTATTGCCAAACATCCATAAGGCAAACATGTTGAAAAGGATATGGTAAAAATTTTCAGTTGAGTGAAGGAACATGTAAGTTACCAACTGGGCGGGGTTGAATTTTGAGGATCCCCAGTAATGCATTCCAAGATAATCCACCAGGTCCAGATGAAAAACCTGTTCGGCCGTAATCTGGGCCAGAAAGACCAATCCATTGATAATCAATAGGTTTTTTACAACCGGAGGAAGTACACTAAAACCGCGGGGCGCGTATTGTTGAGGGCTCATTGAGTATTTTATGTAGTTTTAATTAAAACGTTTTTCAATTTCATCAAGGCCAATCATCAGAATGATATTCTTGCCTGATGGACTGATGTTGGGGATCTGGCAGGCAAATAAATCATCGATTAACGACTGCATTTCTTCCGCAAGCATCACTTTGCCGGGCTTGATGGCCATATTACGGGCAATCGAGCGGAGCAGGTTCTGCTGTTTATCAACTTTCAGGCCCAACTGATTGTATTTGTATGTTTCAAGAACACTTTCAAAAAGCTGTTGCACCTCTTCGGTATGTAAATCGGCGGGAACACCCTGTATTATAAACGAATTTCCGCCAAAATGTTCGATTTGAAAGCCTATGGAAATAAATTCATCTAAAAGCTCACCCACAAGTTCTGCATCCGGGGCTGACAAATTGACCGTTAACGGAAATAGCAATTGTTGAGAATGGGCCTTTTTGTTTTCAATTTTTTTAACCAGGTTTTCAAAAAGTACCCGTTCATGTGCAGCCTGCTGGTCAACAATCATCAAACCTGATTTTACACGTGTAGCGATAAACCGGCTGTTCAATTGCATAAACCCACGGCTCAGTTGCTGCTGCTCAAAATCAGCACCAATGGTTAGGGTTGCATCCTTGTCCGATGTGCTTTCCTGTGGAATGTGATGGCTTTCGTAAAGCTTTTCCCAGCCTCTGGTGTCACTTTTTTCATCCCTCAGGCCGGGCGATAGCCGTAATTCAGGTACCCCTTGTTTGGAAAATGGGTTGAAGTCAACGTTTACATGAACACCGGGCTCAACCACTGGCCTGTCTTTTGGAAAAAAAGTATTGAAACTCTGCTCAGTTTCAAAATCCAGGGTAGAGGAGAGGCTAAACCTCCCAATGGCTTGTTTAACGGCCGTTTTTAGCGTGCCGTAAATGGTCTGGTTATCCTGAAAGTTGACCTCTGTTTTTGTAGGATGTATATTGATATCGATGGTGGAAGGATCAACTTCCAGAAAAATGAAGTAGGTAGGAAAATGGCCTTCGGGCAGCAGATCGCTGAAGGCATCCTCCACCGCATGGTTTAGATAAGGGTGCCTGATGTAGCGATGGTTGGCGAAAAAATATTGCTCCCCTTTGGTGCGCCTGGCTGCTTCGGGTTTACCCACAAAACCGGTAATTTTCACCACCCCGCTTTCTAAATTAATGGCCAAAAGTTTTTCATGGAAATTACTGCCAAAAACATTAGAAATACGCTGCTTGAGGTTTGCTGCTGGAAGCTTGAAAATAACTTTGCCGTTGCTGGTCAAACCGAATATAATGTTTGGATTAACCAGCACCACCCGGTGAAATTCTTCAAGAATGTGGCGCATTTCAGCCTGATCGGACTTCAGGAATTTACGGCGCGCCGGAACATTGTAAAACAGGTTTTTAACCATGATGGAAGTTCCTGATGAACAGGCACATGCCTCCTGGCCCTTAATGGCGTAGCCTTCAATTAAAATTTGTGTGCCGAGTTCATCTTCATGCCGTTTAGTTCTGAGTTCCACATAGCTGATGGCCGCGATGGATGCAAGTGCTTCACCACGAAACCCAAAAGTATGTATCCTGAAAAGATCGGCAGCCTCCTTAATTTTACTGGTGGCATGGCGCTCGAAACTCATGCGCGCATCGGTCGCCGACATACCGCATCCATTGTCAATGATTTGAATGAGGGTTTTCCCTGAATCTTTGACAATAAGCTCAATGGTGTCGGCTCCGGAATCAATGGCATTTTCAAGCAACTCCTTCACCGCTGAGGCGGGACGTTGAATAACCTCTCCGGCTGCTATTTGATTGGCAACTGAATCGGGAAGTAAGCGAATAATGTCAGACATCGAAAAAGAGACTATCGGAGAAAAATATAATAAAGAAGCGCAAGCACTACGATGATGTAAATGTATAGTGATTTGCTTGTCAATGATTTGGACTTGGATTTGACTTCATGTTTTCCCCATGAATTTCTTATCCGTGACCTGAGTTTCTCTTCATTAACTTCATCAGGGCCTACTTCTTTATTAAGCAGCCGAAGTCGCTCTTCCATCTCCTCTTTTTCCTTGTTATAATAGAGCGGCTTATAATTAAACGACTTGGGTTTACCGGTTTTAAAGGCAACTATTTTCATGATGATGTTTTTTTTTGATCAAATAAAACTGATGTCTGACAGGGGAACTGTCCTGTTCTAACAATGTACAAAAATACCGATAAATATCAATACTTTTGCATTAAAATAAGAGATATGGTTTAGGAAATATTGTGTTTCCAAACTATGAGCCCTTCCATCTCCTTGAATGCAACTTTATTTGAAAATGTCAGCACCTGAAAATCTGGATAATTTAATAGTAATAGGTGACAGGGTTTTGATCAAACCATCTTCACCTTCAAAAAAGACCAAAGGAGGTTTATTGTTACCTCCGGGATATAGCGAGAAGGAAGAAATTCAGACAGGCTATGTGTTGAAAACCGGTCCCGGATATCCCATTCCCCTTGCTGAGGATGCTGATGAGCCCTGGAAAGTGCAGAATTCGGAGAATGTGAGGTATATTCCTTTACAGGTTAAACCCGGTGATCATGCCATCTTTCTGCTTAAAGGAGCTTTTGAGATTGCTTATCATGGCGAAAAGTTTTTTATAGTTCCGCAACATTCCATTCTGCTGATTGAGCGGTCTGAGGACATAGAATAAAAAAAGCCGGTAGTACCGGCTCAAAATATTTTTTCTGACGTGTGAATTTAAGCTTTTGCCAGTGATGGGTAACGTTTGGTAACCAGGTAAAATCCGCCAAAAAATACTGTGCTGAAGAACAAGTCGCCCATTAAACCATTGTTGAAGAAAGGAATACCGGCGATGTATGCCTGTATCAATCCTGAAAAATCTTTGGAATATGTCATAAGGCCACTCATCCAGGCGCCAAAATTGGTGATAAGGAAAAATGTCACGCTCGAAATCACGGATGCAATAGCAATATTGCTAACTTTAACCCTGTTTTTAAGCCCGAAACCAATCACCACTGTAATTATGACACCTGCATAAACGACAAGCATGGTTGAATGAAATCCTATAATGAGATCACTCAGAAACATAGCTGCAATTGGAAGAATAAATGCCAAAGCCTTGCGGTTAATATAGACACCACCGAAAAGTGCCATAGCAGCTACCGGAGTGAAATTTGGCCAGTGCGGCAGCAGACGCATAATCGCTGCACCAAAAATAGCAGCAAAAATCAGAAGGGTTCTCGGGGTAAAAAATTTATTTTCCATAGCGTTGATTAATTTGTGGCAAAAAATTATAAAAGGTTTTTGATTAAACACTCCAATTCTGCTGTTTATTTATCCAAAGCGATATTTATCCTTCATTTCTTAACGCTTTAACAAGTTATTTTGCCTCTTGTTTAAGACACGTTATAAAAATACCCCTGCCGGAATGTTTGCGACAGGGGGTAAATTTGAATGGGATGGGTTTTTTAAAATTTGTACCCCAGGGAAATTCCAAATCCGGTATTTCTCTGCGTGGCATCAGTATCTATACCTTTAACATCAGGCATCATTTCCAGCAATCCCAATTGGGCGTTCAATTGGGCAGATAAGCCCAATTCGCTTTCATATCCTATAATAAAATTGGCACCTGCATCAAAAGGTTTAACATAATATTTATCAACAGGATCCTTGCCATAATCCACTTCATTGGTGTACTCCACATCCCAATCTTCATTGAAGTTGAGGTTGCCGATGTTCGCATCAACATTAAATTTCCCACCTATACCATAGGCGAGGTATGGACCGAACCCAAGCAACATATGTCCGGTTCCTAAGGCAGGTTTAAAAAGGAAATTGATGGGCAACTCAAGGTAAGATAGATGAAGCTTTGCTGTTCCATCAATTACATCACCATTAAGTTCACCAACTTGTGCCCCTTTGGTAGTAAACAAAAGTCCGGGTTGCACATAAAAATCGGGAGCAACAGGAATATCTACCGTGAGTCCGGCATTAAAACCAGGAATGAGCTTATTTTCAAGTTTGTCGCCATCAGCATCTTTACCATTGATGTTTTGAAAGTTAACACCAGCGCGAATTCCAAAAGATGTTTCCTGTGCTGAAACTATTGTTGTTAAGCCAGCCAACAGAATGGCGGTAAATGTTACTATTTTCATTTTAGTCTTCATGATTGTTCTTTTATTTGTGAATGACAATGGCGGCAAATTCAACCATAAGTCAGTTAATTGTTTTTTTTAGGTGATCTAGTTAAATTTATTTTCCAGCTTCCTGAGCAGCTTCTCTTTTCATTTTTTCATTTGCAACTACCAGGAAGTCAACCCGTCGGTTCTTTGCCCTGTCGGCCTCATTATCATTAGAATATCTAGGTGAAGTTTCGCCAAATCCAAGCGCAGACAAACGAGAAGAAGATATACTGTTTTGAATCAGGTAACTTTTTACTGCCTGAGCGCGACGTTCGGATAAATCTTTATTGTATTTCATCGAACCTTTACTGTCGGTATGGCCCTGAACTTCAATGTCTGTATCGGGATATTTTTTAAGGATACTAACAAGTTCATCCAGATTTTGCCTGGCTGTAGGTGTAAGATTAGACTGATCAAAGCCAAAAAGAATTTCGCCATTTAACTCAAGTAAAATTCCCTCATCCACGCGGGTAACATTTGCATCGGGGATGTTCTTTTCCATTTCCTCGGCCTGCTTATCCATTTGCCGGCCAATTACAGCCCCGGCAACTCCTCCAATGGGACCTCCGATGATGGCACCAAGGGCGGTGTTTCCCGAAGCGCGACCAATTACTGCGCCTGTGGCAGCCCCTCCGGCAGTGCCCACTGCAGCCCCTTTTTGTGATTTATTCCAGGTGGAACAATTGGTTAGGGAAATAGCAAGAATTGCGATTCCGATAATTTTTAATGATTTCATAATATTAGTTTTTGGTTTTGTTCAGGCTAAAGTCAAAATCCATACCAGTTAAATGTTAGTTTGATCGCAAATTATAATAATGCACTGAATTACAAGGTTATATACAGCCAATTTACCTGCCTTTAGACAAGCCATTCTCATAGTTTAGTTCACCACCTTTTCTACTCAAACCGTGGAATTATTTCCACTTGACGATTTTTTGAACGAAATAACCAAACACTAAAGGCTAACGGTTATCTAACCGTCGATAACCGACTAATGACTAATTTGTTAACGACTAACAACAAATTGAACGCCGCGAAAACCCGAGTGCTTATCGATTTTTAAATTTTCCAATCGAAAAAAAATGAGTACGTTTGCTTAAAATTATGATCCTCAAATATGTTTAACAAATTATTGGCGATCTCCCTGGCAATTATGACATTGGGCTCCTGTACAAACGATCGGTCCACCGCCGATTTAATCATTCACAACGCGGTAATTTACACTGCCGACACTGGTTTTACCATTTATACTTCCATGGCTGTGGCCGATGGGAAGGTGCTTGCACTTGGCGATGATCGTTATATTGCTGAGAATTATACTTCAGATTCTATTTTTAATGCCAATGGAAAGCCCATTTATCCGGGTTTTATCGATGCGCACTGCCATTTTTATGGCTATTCGCTACTCGGGCAATATGCTGATTTATCAACCGTCCGTTCTTTTGATCAGTTGCTCGATACCCTTGCGGCTCACCATGAACGGCAGCCTTCAGAATGGCTTACCGGTCGTGGCTGGGATCAAAACCGTTGGCCCGGAAGACAATTCCCCAACAATAGCGAATTGAATACACTTTACCCTGAAACGCCCGTTGTTCTCATAAGGGTTGATGGCCATGCCGTGTTGGTGAATGAAGCCGCAATTCTGCGTGCTGGAATTACGCCTGATAGCATCTCTAATAAGAGTGAGGCATTAATGAAAGATGGAAAGTTTACCGGTGTTTTCCTGGAAAGCTTTGCCGACAGGTTCCGTAATCTGATTCCTTCACCGGCGAATGATGAATTGAGTGGCTTGCTTTCCAATGCTGCCAATAGTTGTTTTGAGGTGGGGCTTACTATGGTTGCTGATGCTGGTCTGGAAGCTCAAACCATTGATTTTATTGATGAAATGCAATCTGATGGGGATTTGAAAATGGCCATTTATGCCATGTTAACCCCCAACGATGAAAACATAGAGCGATTTCTCAAAAGAGGAATAAGAGTAAGGACCAAATTAATGGTTCGTTCCGTTAAGCTTTATGCCGATGGCGCCCTGGGTTCACGTGGTGCTTGTCTTTTGCAGCCATACAGCGATATGCCAGAAGAATATGGCATCGCGACCATTACCCCTGACGAACTTGGCCGAATTTGCTTGCTGGCTTATGACAATGGTTATCAGGTATGTACCCATGCCATTGGTGATTCTGCCACACGCACGGTCCTGAATGTTTACAGCAACTATCTGCTGCCATCCAATGACCTTCGCTGGCGCATTGAACATGCGCAGATTGTGCACCCGGATGATTTTTCAAAATTCGGGGAATTTGCCATCATTCCTTCCGTGCAGGCCACACATGCCACTTCGGACATGGGATGGGCCGGTGAGCGCATTGGAAAAGCACGATTGAAAAATGCCTACGCTTATCGTAAACTGATGAACCAAAATGGCTGGATTCCCAATGGAACAGATTTCCCGATCGAAAACATCAGCCCGGTTTATACCTTTTATGCAGCCGTTGCGCGTAAAGATTTAAACGGTGAGCCTCCCACCGGGTTCCAAAAGGAAAATGCACTTACACGTGAAGAGGCATTGAAGTCAGTTACTACATGGGCGGCCAAAGCCTGCTTTGAAGAAAACCGTCGGGGAAGCCTGTCTCCTGGCATGAACGCCGATTTCGTCATCCTTGACACCGATATTATGGTTGTTCCCGAAAAGGAAATCTTTAAAGCAAAAACTTTGCGTACCTACATTGATGGTGAAGTGGTGTTTATGCGAGATAACAACCTGTAGGAGTGTCCATTATCAGCGATTTATATAATCTGCCCGAACTTGAACGGGAACTTGAGTTTGGTACCTCACGTAGCAGTGGCAAGGGTGGACAACATGTGAACACGACCGAAACACGGGTAGAAATTCATTTCAATATTGCTGCCTCACAATTGCTTAGCGATGAGCAGAAAGAAATTTTGCTGCTGAAGCTCGGGCACAGGCTATCGTTGGAAGGCAATTTGAGGATGTATTCTCAAAAAACAAGGAGCCAATCCACCAATAAAGAAGATGTTGTCAAGCGCTTTTATGAACTGATTGCTAAATCCTTACGACCTTCAAAAAAGCGCATCAGGACAAAACCCGGCAAAGCCCAGAAGGAAGCCCGCCTTGGAAATAAAAAGGCCACTTCACTTAAAAAGGAACTCCGCAAACCACCCGATACCGGCCTTTGATATTTCATCCCCTTATAAAATGGGGCATTTCATTGGGAATGACAAAGGAAAACTCTATCAGGCCGGCAATTTTATCATCTTTTCGCCAGGGCGCCTGAAATATCATTTTCTTCCGGCCATTCTTTTCAATGGTATAAACATTTGTTTCCCCTTCTGAAAGCAGTCTGCCCATAATTGCAATTGAATTTGGATTATGACAGTTGATAAGCTTTTGGCCAATCAATTCCCTGCCGCCATATTTCTCAAAAACTTTTGCCGAAGCATCATTCATTTCAATAATGTTTCCATCAGTGTCAGAAACGGTGATGGCGATGTTAATTCCGTTAAACCAGTCAGTTTGCATGGATATATTTTTTCTACAAAAATACCTGAATTTGTTTGAAAATAGAGAAAACTGGTAGGAGAGGCTTATGTCATAAATTCAGTTTCTTCTTCCCACAAAAAAAGCGCTGAAAACAGCGCTTTAAATTTAAAAAGAGTGACCCCGACAGGATTCAAACCTGTAACCTTCTGATCCGTAGTCAGATACTCTATTCAGTTGAGCTACGGGGCCTTGTTTGAGGGTGCAAATATACATAGTTTTCTTTATTCTCAAACAAATCCACCTATTATTCCCGGAAAATATTTTTAAAAAGTACTTTCGACAAGTTCATGCCATCATCCTGTCTCTTCCTCAAACGCCTCCCCACAAAACTTACAATAGCGCGCATCTGCATCATGGCCTTCATTCATGCATTCCTTGCAGACTTTTGTTGTTGTCTTTTTCGTTTTATTTGAAACTTTCGACAATTCTACTGTCATAATTCCTGTTGGAACTGCAATGATGGCATAGCCCAACACCATAACCACACTTGCAAAAAACTGACCTATGGTGGTTTGGGGCGATATATCGCCATAGCCAACTGTGGTAAGGGTAACAACCGCCCAATAAATACTGGTAGGAATATCCTTAAAGCCATATTGTGGCCCTTCAATTACATACATTATGGAACCAATAATAATGACCATTACCGCGATTGACGATAGAAAAACAAGAATCTTTCGACTACTGGCTTTGAGCGCACTAACCAGAATATTTGCCTCCGCCAGATAGCCCGACAATTTGAATATCCTGAAAACCCGCATGAGCCGTAGGCTTCGGATTACCATCAAATAGTGGGTTCCGGGAAGAATCAGGCTGATGTAGGTAGGCAAAACCGATAACAAGTCAACTATTCCGAAAAAGCTAAAAATGTAGGCTTTTTTTCTTCGTGTCACATAAACCCGTAGAATGTATTCAAGAGAAAACAGGATGGTAAAAAACCATTCACCCGCGGTGAAAAGAATTTGAAAATCTTCATGATATTCATGCACACTTTCAACAATAACCAAACCTACACTAATGATAATTGACCAGATGAGTACAACATCAAATAGCTTTCCAGCCGGGGTATCGGCTTCAAAAATGATTTTATATATTCGGTTCTTAAACTTGTTTCGTGATGAAGAATTGTTCATAGTATTTCAATTGAATCGTAAAAATACAGAAATATGTCAGATTTAGGCGGAATGACATCATACAAAAGGAAAATGATTGGTCATTTTTCTTAAATTTGCTGAAACAAACAACTCCGATTATGGCATATAAAGGTGCAGAAACGCTTATCGCGAAATCTGACATTGATCTTTGCATCATCCCACGCATGGCCAACCGACATGGCATGATAGCCGGTGCTACAGGAACCGGTAAAACTGTTACCCTTCAGGTGTTGGCTGAATCATTCAGTTTGCAGGGTGTTCCGGTTTTTATGACCGACATCAAAGGCGACTTGTCTGGCGTCAGCGTGGCGGGAGTTCCCGGCAAAAAAATTACTGAGCGCGTTCAAAAACTGAACCTTACGGGCTATGAAAACCGTGCGTTCCCGGTTTGCTTCTGGGATGTATTTGGTGAACAGGGGCACCCCATGCGGACCACCATCAGCGAAATGGGGCCTTTATTGCTTTCGCGACTACTCAACCTAAACGATACCCAGGAGGGCGTACTGAACCTCGCTTTTAAAATTGCCGATGACAACGATTTGTTGTTGCTCGATCTCAAGGATTTAACATCACTGCTGGAATACATGGGCAACAACCGTAATGAGTTTACCGTGTCGTATGGTAATGTTTCGGCAGCCAGCATTGGTGCCATTCAACGTAATTTGCTGGTACTTGAACAGCAGGGCGTTGAACATTTTTTCGGTGAACCAGGCTTTGATATTCAGGATTTACTGCAAACCGACAGCCGGGGCATGGGCATGCTTAATATTCTGGCCGCGGATAAACTTATGCAGTCGCCAAGGATTTACTCCACTTTTCTTTTGTGGCTGTTGTCAGAACTCTTCGAGGAGTTGCCCGAAGCAGGTGATCTGGAAAAGCCGCGCTTAGTCTTCTTTTTTGATGAAGCCCACCTGCTTTTTGACGAAGCGCCCAAAGTTCTGCTTGATAAAATTGAGCAGGTTGTTCGCTTAATCCGCTCCAAAGGCGTTGGGGTCTATTTTGTATCGCAAAACCCGCTCGATATCCCAGATTCAGTGTTGGGTCAATTAGGCAACCGCGTTCAACATGCCCTCCGGGCTTACACTCCACGCGATCAGAAAGCCGTGAAAGCGGCAGCCACCACTTTCAGGACCAATCCCAAAGTGGATGTTGAAACAGCCATTACCGAGCTTGGGGTAGGAGAGGCGCTGGTTTCTTTCTTAGATGAAAAAGGCATCCCCGGCATGGTGGAACGTGCACTCATTTTGCCACCCTGCTCGCAAATAGGACCCATTACATCCGAAGAACGTGTGAAGCTGATCAAAGGCTCACTTGTCTTCGGGGTTTATGAAAAACTTCTTGACAGGCAATCGGCATTTGAAATTTTGTCTGAGCGGGTAACACACACCAATAAAGTAAAAGAAGAGGAACTGATGGCCGCCAATGAAGCCAAAGAAAAGCTCGATCGGGCTAAAGAAGAGGCTGCCCTCGCCCGTGCCGAAGCTGCAAAGGAAAGAGCTGAAAGGGCACGCAAAAAAGCCAACCCGGATATTTTTACCGAATTGACCAAACAGGTCGGCCGCAATGCTTCCCGCACTTTGGGCAATGAGTTGGGCCGTACCTTGATAAGAGGCTTATTTGGAACCCTGTTTGGCGGTCGCCGTCGCAAATAAAACCTGGAAATGATGAATACTGAATGTAATCGTATTTTTTTCCTGCTGAACCAATCAATCGCTAAAACCATTGATTTTCATGAGCTTTTTTATCCTCCTATAAATTATATTTACGAGGTTTTCAGGGTTTCTCAACAATTGCCGCTCTTTATAGAAGACCATCTGGAAAGGTTTTTCAACACAGCGAAACTTTCCGGAGTGGAGCCGGGTGTGGATTATGTTCAGCTATTGGATTTCATTTATCAGGTAATCGCTGTTAACCCTCCCGGCGATGGAAATATGAAACTGGCGCTTTACCATGATCAGGATGGAACCCGGCAGTTGTTTGCTTATTTCACCCCTCACCAGTATCCTTCTGAACAACAATTTGCAGAAGGGGTGGATGTTGAATTCTATTTTGCTGAGCGTGAGAATCCCAATGCCAAAGTGATGCAAACAATACTGCGCCAATCGGCTGACCAGGCTAAGGCGCAACATGCGGTTTATGAAGTGCTTTTGGTCGATAAGCAGGGTTTTATCACCGAAGGTAGCCGGTCGAATGTTTTTTTTATCCGTAACAATCAGTTGATTACCCCTCCGGCAGATACCGTGTTGGAAGGTATTACGCGAAAACAGATACTTCGCCTGTGCGATAAGAACAATATTCCCTGGGTCGAAGCCAGGATCCACCATACTGAACTTTCAGCGTATGAAGCCCTTTTTATTTCAGGAACATCCCGCAGGGTTTTGCCCGTAAAAAAGGTAAATGATAAGCATTTTTTGGTTTCTCACCCTCTTATTCTCCGGTTGCAACGGCTTTTTGAAGAAATGGTGGAGGATTATATTGCCTTGAAAAAGTATTAGTTATTGTAATATTCTAAATTGACAATCCTGATTAATGACATTAAAAAAGGCTGATCTTTCAGAAGAACAGCCTTTTTTAAATACGGGAAATGTGTTTGATGAAATGTTTAAATAACCGTCAATTGGTCATTCAACTGGCTTTAAAAAGTTATTTACCATCAATCATTGAAATATCATACATCACGTTTGCATAGCCTCCATCATTCAGTTTTTGCCTGACTTCAGTAAAAGCTTTAATGGTGTATTTTACATCTTCGAGGGTATGCACGGCGGTTGGGATCAACCTGAGCAAAATTACGCCTTTGGGAACAACCGGATAGGTAACAATGGAGCAGAAAATGTTGTAATTTTCGCGTAGATCAACAGTAATCTGGGTGGCTTCGGGAATTCCTCCTTCAAGAATAACCGGAGTTACAGGTGATGCCACTGTACCAAGGTTAAAACCAGCTTCACGCAAACCATCCTGCAGTGCATTTACTATCTTCCACAAATTGTCTTTGAGCTGAGGTTGTGTGCGGATAAGTTCCATACGTTTCAGCGCACCAATAACCATTGGCATTGGGAGTGATTTGGCAAAAGTTTGTGAGCGCATATTATGACGCAGGAAGTCCACGATGTCTTTATTCGTGGCGATAAAAGCGCCGATACCGGCCATAGCCTTGGCAAACGTACCAAAGTACATGTCAACGCCATCCATCACACCTTGCTCCTCGTGTGTTCCTGCTCCCGTCTTGCCCATGGTGCCAAAACCATGTGCATCGTCAACCAATAGCCTGAATTCAAATTCGTCCTTCAGGGCTACAATATCTTTCAAATTTCCCTGATCGCCCGTCATTCCGTAAACGCCTTCCGTTATTACCAGTACTCCGCCACCGGTTTCATCGGTGATTTTTTTTGCACGTTGAAGCTGAATACGCAGGTTTTCCATGTTGTTGTGCGGAAAAACAAAGCGTTTGCCCATATGTAAACGGGCACCGTCAATGATACAAGCGTGGGCTTCACTATCGTAAACAATAACATCGTGGCGATCAACCATGCTGTCAACGATAGAAACCATACCCTGGTATCCGAAGTTAAGCAGAAAAGCATCCTCCTTACCAACAAAATCGGCAAGTACACGCTCAAGTTGTTCGTGATAAATGGTTTGGCCCGACATCATGCGAGCGCCCATAGGATAGGCAAGTCCCCAGTCCTTTGATGCCTGGGCATCGGCTTCACGCACTTCGGGATGGTTAGCCAATCCAAGGTAGTTGTTGAGGCTCCACACCAAAACATCTTTACCCCTGAATTTCATGCGATTAGAAATTTCGCCTTCAAGTTTTGGAAACATAAAGTATCCATCTGCCCGTGTAGCATACATGCCCAAAGGTCCTAAATTTTGCACTCTTTTTTTAAATATGTCCACAACTTCAATGATTAAAAGTTATTGTTTCTGGAAATTGGCTGCAAAGCTATGCATTTTTAATCCTTAAACGAAAATCCGGGAGGATGAATTTATTTGAGGTTTAGACGTGCAAACATTAGAGCCATTGTAATGTTTAATGAATCCTAATTCAAAACACTGGCATGGAGCATGGTTTGACAATTTTTTGGTTCCGCAGGGATCTGCGTTTAAATGATAATCATGGTTTATATAAGGCATTGATTTCAGGTAATAAAGTACTTCCTGTCTTTATATTTGATCAGGAAATCCTTGACCTATTGCCTGCTCAAGACAAAAGGGTGGTCTTCATCCATCAGCAGATATTCTTGATTAAGCAAGCAATTCAAAAGCATGGAGGTGACCTTCAGGTATTTTATGGCAGTCCGCTCCAGATTATAAGGTCATTGTTAGATTCGCATGAGATAAGAGCACTTTATATCAATCATGATTATGAGCCTTACGCAAGGGAAAGGGATCGGCAGATAGGCGATTTCTTAAACGAAAAAAGTATTGCATTTCATACCTTCAAAGATCAGGTTTTGTTTGAGAAATCGGAAATTGTAAAAAATGATGGTAACCCGTATGTTGTTTTTACGCCCTACAGCCGTAAGTGGTTGAATAAAATGCAGGAGGAAGGTATTCCTAATTTCCCTTCCGGGGTGCATTTACATAATTTCTTGCAAGTTGAACCAACCGCCATTCCCTCATTGACTCAAATGGGTTTTGAAAACATGGATGTTGATTTTCCATCGCCGCACATTAATCCATCCCAACTGAAACAGTATAAAGAAACCAGAAACTTTCCCGGACTAGACAATACCACGCACCTTGGGATTCATTTAAGGTTTGGAACCATAAGTGTTCGCGAATGCATCAGCGCGGGACAAAAACACAGTGGTGTTTGGCTAAATGAATTAATTTGGCGTGAGTTTTTTATGCAGATTTTATGTCATTTCCCTCGTGTTGAAAAATCAGCGTTCAGGGCTGAGTACAATCGTTTGAACTGGAGAAATGACCCGAATGATTTTGACAAATGGTGTAAGGGTGAAACAGGCTTCCCATTGGTTGATGCCGGCATGAGAGAACTGAATGAAACCGGCTTTATGCACAACAGGGTGCGTATGGTGGTTGCGGGATTTCTCACCAAGCACCTGTTGATTGACTGGCGATGGGGAGAAGCCTGGTTTGCAGAAAAATTATTGGACTTTGAACTTTCGTCCAACAATGGAAACTGGCAATGGGCGGCAGGTTCCGGATGTGATGCGGCGCCATATTTTAGAATCTTCAATCCCTCGGAACAGTTGAAAAAATTTGATAAAGCTGGCGAGTATGTGAAGCGTTGGGTACCTGAATACGAAACGCTTTCTTATCCTGAACCCATGGTCGATCATTCATATGCGCGCCAGCGCTGCCTGAAGGTTTACTCAGCATCCCTAAAGCCGTAAAGATAGGCACGTAGGCTCATTTTGAAAGTGCAGCCTGCCAATTTGCGCAATAAGGCTGAGGCATCCAAAATATTATTAGTTGTTATTCGGTCATAAATTTTGTTAAGAATGGTTTAACAGGTAATATTTATAAATACCGGGCGTTCATTGTATTCTGAAAATAACTATTTTTGCGCCATGATTAGAAAAAGCCTCGTACCCTTATTTTTCGGCCTGTTCATTGCACTTACTTCATGCAGTAAGTACCAGAAGTTGCTTAAAAGTAGCGACAATGAGAAAAAGTACGAGATGGCTTTTGCCTATTATGAGGACAAAGACTTTTACCGGGCCATTCAGCTGTTTGATCAGTTGCAGCCTTTTTACCGTGGTTCGGATAAGGCAGAACGTATTGCCTTTTACTACGCCTACGCACATTATGAGCAAAAGGATTACATTTTGGCCAGTTACTATTTCAAACAATTTGCCAAAAGTTATCCCACCAGCAAAAATGCTGAGGAAGCTGCTTTTATGAGTGCATATTGCAATTACCTTGATTCCCCTCCTTCCAGTCTCGACCAAATGGTTACCATGGATGCGATAAAAGACCTTCAGTTATACATCAACCAGTATCCTTCAAGTGAAAGGGTCAGCAGGGCAAATACACTTATCGACGAATTAAGGGTGAAACTCGAAACCAAGGCGTATGATATTGCCTACCTTTACTTCAAAATGAGTGATTACAAAGCGTCAATCCTCAATTTTGAAAACCTGATTAAGGATTTTCCCGATACAAAATATCGAGAATCTGCAATGTATTACATTGCCAAAGCCTATTACTCCTATGCTGAACGCAGCATAGAGTCGAAAAAAGAAGAGCGTTATCAGCATACTTACGATGCAATTGACAATTATGCATCTTATTTCCCTGAATCCAAAAACCTAAAAGAGTTGCGGACCATTCAGAAAAATGCAAGTAAACAATTAAGTAATTTATCAGCTTTATAATAAACACAACATGGATTTTAAAAGAGTTAAAACCGACACGGTTGCGGTAACACGCAACATCCATAACCTAATGGTTCCTACCGGAAATATCTACGAAACTGTGGCCATTCTTTCAAAACGCGCCAATCAGATTTCATTGGAACTTAAGGAGGAATTAATATCGAAGATTTCTGAGTTCGCCCTTCCAAGTGATAATCTGGAGGAAGTATTTGAAAACCGCGAGCAGATTGAAATCGCCAAATTTTATGAGCACCTTCCAAAACCTACCCTCATTGCCGTTCAGGAGTTTATAAATGAGCAGGTTTATTTCAGAAATCCTGCCAAAGAGAACAGGGAAGATTTTTAATTTGAATTTGATTCCTGGTGAATGTTAAAAGGGAAAAAAATACTCATCGGTATATCCGGAAGCATAGCTGCCTATAAAATCCCTCTACTTGTCAGGTTACTGAAAAAGGAAGGTGCTGAGGTTAAAGTTGTTATGTCGCCGGTTGCCTGTGATTTTGTTACACCCCTTACCCTATCAACCCTTTCGCAACAACCCGTTCTGATTGAGCCTTACAATAAAATTGATGGCAGTTGGAACAGCCACGTGGATTGGGGCCGTTGGGCCGACCTATTCGTACTGGCACCGGTTTCGGCAAATACCTTAGCCAAAATGGCCACTGGAATTGCCGATAATCTTCTGACTACGACCTATCTTGCGGCTAAATGTCCGGTTTTGTTCGCTCCGGCAATGGATCTGGATATGTTCCATCATCCCACCACACGAAGAAATATTGAAACCTTAATTTCCTTCGGCAACCAATTGATTCAGCCCCAGGTAGGTGAACTGGCCAGTGGTTTGTGCGGTGAAGGCCGCATGGAAGAACCTGATGCTATTTTTGAGGTGATCAGGAACCATTTCGTGAAAATCAATGATTTAGCAGGTAAACAGGTTCTGATTTCTGCCGGCCCGACTTATGAATCCATTGACCCAGTTCGTTTTATTGGCAATTATTCTTCCGGTAAAATGGGCTTTGAACTTGCCAGAGCAGCGGCAAATCGCGGGGCTAAAGTAATACTTGTCAGCGGGCCTGTTGATCTTGCGGTTTCTCATGCCAATATTGAAGTAATCCGGGTTAAATCTGCAAAACAAATGGCTGATGCCTGTCTGGAAGCTTTTCCGGTATGTGATTTGACCATTATGGCAGCCGCTGTTGCGGACTATACCATCGAAAACCCGGCTTCACAAAAAATTAAAAAGGCCGGGAATGGCCTTACCCTGCAGTTGACCAGAACAATGGATATTTTGGCAGAAATGGGAAAAATGAAAAAGCCCGGGCAGTTTTTGACGGGTTTCGCCCTGGAAACCGAAAACGAAGGTTTTAACGCTTCACAAAAGCTTCAGCATAAAAATCTTGACCTCATTGTGCTAAATTCATTGAACGATAAAGGCGCTGGCTTTGGCACGGATACCAACAAGGTAACATTGATTTTTAAGGATGGAGATCAACTTTCCCTGCCTTTAGCATCAAAAGTTGAAGTCGCCAGACAAATATTCGATGCAATTTTACCAAAGGTTCAGGCGTTATAAGCATTGACTGTCTAAATGGATTGAAATGAAATATATATTAATTACTTGTGCTTTTTTGAGTGTTTTTGCCAGGGGCATGGCCCAGGAGTTCAATGTATCTGTTCAGGTAACTTCGCCTCAGGTTGAAGGTTCTGAAAAGAAAATCTTTGAAACTTTGCAACAGGAATTGTATGATTTTGTCAACAACACCAAGTGGACCAATTATATATACAAACCCGAGGAGCGCATAGAAGGCACCATTCTCATCACAATTGATCAAAGAAGTGGTGAAGATTTTAAAGGCAAAGTCAACCTTGCACTGCGTCGTCCGGTATATAAAGCTTCCTACAATTCAGCACTTTTTAATTACCTTGACAGGGACTTTGATTTTAAATATGTTGAATTTCAGCCCCTTGAATATTCCGATAATGTTTTTGAGTCCAACCTGACCTCCTCCATTGCCTTTTATCTATACCTTTATCTTGGACTTGACGGAGATTCCTTTTCCAAAAACGGAGGCTCGCCGTTTTACGCAAAGGCCCAGAATATTGTAAACATGGGTCAGAATGCCCGTGAAAAGGGCTGGAAAGCATTCGAAAGCCAGAAAAATCGTTATTGGCTCATCGAAAACCTGACAAATCCGGCCTATGCTTCAGTTCGGGAAGCCATGTACCGTTACCATCGCCTTGGGTTAGACCTTATGTCCGATGATGTTGAAGCTGGCCGCGCCGGAATCAATGAAAGTCTTGAACTACTGCGCAAAGCCAATCGCGAAAAACCCGGATTGTTTATCCTTCAATTGTTTCTGGAAGCCAAGCGCGATGAACTGATAAATATTTATTCACAGGCTTCACCCATGGATAAGACCCAGGCAGTAAATATCTTAAAAGAAATAGATCCGGCAAACGCCAATCGATATCAGAAAATACTCGAAGCACCCAAATAAGTCAGGCATTTGCCACGGTATTTTGTAAATTTGTACCGCTTAACCTCATTCAGGCATATGCTTATTCGTCTTTCCATCAGGAATTATGCTTTAATCCGCGAACTGGACATTGAGTTCTCCCGTCAGTTTTCCGTTATTACCGGAGAAACCGGGGCAGGAAAGTCCATTATCCTTGGAGCTCTTTCGCTTATTCTGGGACAACGGGTTGATGTTCAGAGTTTTGCTGACAATGAGGCAAAATGCACCATTGAAGGCACATTTGACCTATCTAAGTGCGACCTGGAGCCTTTTTTTGCAGAAAATGATTTGGATTATGATCAATTATCCATTATTCGTCGTGAGATAACCCAACAGGGAAAATCACGCGCTTTTGTGAATGATACCCCTGTAAACCTTAATCTGCTTAAAGATATCACTTCCCGTCTGGTTGATGTTCATTCCCAGCACCAGACACTGCTGCTGCAAGAGTCCTCCTTTCAACTTTCGGTGGTTGATTCAGTTGCCGGAAATAGCGCATTACTTCATCAATACAAGACTGTTTATAAGGAATTAAATGATTTAATCAGCCAAAGGGAGGAACTTCAGGCTAAAAAGCAACAAGCAGAAACTGAACTTGATTACCTGAATTTTTTATTCGAGGAATTGGATAAATCGAGGTTGGTAGCCGGTGAACAGGAATTGATTGAATCAGAGGCAAACATGTTAGGACACGCCGAAGAGATTAAGACAAAGCTATTCACTGCTGCCGATGTATTGTTGAATCGTGAGGAAAACCTCATGAAACAACTAAATGAACTGGGAAATTTGCTGGCGGGTGCTGCGAAATATCATGATGAGATTTCTGGTTTGTCAGGGCGTTTGACAGAAGTAATTTTTGAACTTAAAGACATTGCTTCATCCATCGACCAACTTTCGGATCATACCAATTTTGATCCCGGGCGCTTTCAGGAATTGAATGAACGCCTGAACACCCTTTATCAACTTGAGCAAAAGCATCATGTTCGTACAGTTGAAGAATTGATTGAGATAAGAAACGATATCAGCAATAAAATCAGTGGGTTCGTGTCATTATCAGATGCCATTGAATCTCTGGACAAGGAAATTCAAATCAAGTCTGACCTACTTAATGAACTTGCGGAACAACTCTCACAAAAAAGGGAAAGTGCGCTTCCGACAATTGAAAAAGAAGTACTCTCTACAATAACCCAGTTGGGTATGAAAGATGCTGATTTTAAGGTATCCTTAACTCCCTTGCAGGCTCCCGGTAAGTATGGGAAAGATGCCGTCAGTTTCCTTTTTAGCGCAAATAAAGGTGTTGCGTTGAGTGAGGTATCCCGGGTTGCTTCCGGTGGTGAGCTTTCACGTTTGATGCTTGCCGTTAAATCAATGATATCCACAGGCAGCTTGCTTCCTACAATAATTTTTGATGAAATTGATAGTGGCATTTCTGGGGATATCGCCTCCAGAGTTGGAAATATCCTGAATAAAATGTCAGAGAAAATGCAGGTTATCGTCATTACGCATCTTCCACAGATTGCCGGAAGGAGCAGCGAACATTTCAAGGTTTTCAAATTTATTGAAGAGGAAAAGACCTACTCTTCCATCGAAAAGCTGAATGAAACGGAACGCGTTGATGAACTTGCCTTAATGATCAGCGGCAATTCAGCTTTGGAGGCTGCAAGGGAGACTGCCCGGGAATTGTTGCGAAACAATTAACTAACTAATTTGTTTGATTGAAAATATAGTCTGGCAATATTGCCGCAAATGAAATTCATAGCTTATGGCTTTTAATTTACTCAAAAGGAAAAAAGGGATTATTTTCGGCGCACTGAACAGCAATTCCATTGCATGGAAAATAGCTGAACGCGCTCACGAGGAAGGTGCCCAATTGGTACTTACAAACACGCCATTGGCCATCCGCATGGGTGAAATGGATGAGTTGGCTGCCAAAACGGGCTCCCATATGGTTCCAGCCGATGCGACCAGTGTGGCTGATCTGGAAAATCTTTTCGCGAAAGCGATGGAAGTTTTTGATGGTAAGATTGACTTTGTGCTTCATTCCATTGGAATGTCGCCCAACGTGCGTAAAAAATTGCCTTACGATGACATCAATTACGATTTTTTTACAAAAACGCTGGATATTTCAGCCATCTCGTTCCACAAAATGATTCAGGTGGCCAAGAAAATGGATGCCATCAGCGAATGGGGCTCTATTGTTGCCGTTTCTTACATCGCCGCACAGCGAACATTGTTCGAATACAACGATATGGCGGATGCCAAAGCGGTACTTGAATCTATCGCCCGTAGCTTTGGATACATTTATGGACGCGAGAAACATGTGCGGATCAACACCATTTCACAATCACCCACACCGACCACGGCAGGGCAGGGGGTGAAAGGTTTTACCGGTTTGATGGATTTCACCGAAAGAATGTCACCACTCGGAAATGCAACTGCTGATGAATGTGCGGATTACTGCATTACACTCTTTTCAGACCTTACCAAAAAGGTTACCATGCAAAACCTATTCCACGACGGCGGATTCAGCAGCATGGGTATGAGTGCCCGGGCAATGATACAATACAATAAAAGCCTGGAGTGTAAAGATTGTCAGGACAATCCGCTAAATCATGGCGGAAATGAGACTTAATCTATCGAAGGAGGATTAAAAGTAAGTGTATATCCATAAACATTGTTGCCGGCTGTTTTTGCAGTCGGCTTTTGTTTTGGCTTTTCCTGAGTAAATGAGTAGTTTAAAACAGGGCCAGGGGCCTGGGGCAATTTGAAATGAATTTTCGTTTTCATGGTGCTGCGCACCTTCATTCCACGGTTATGTGGCATACCATATTTCAGCAATGAGATCAAACGTATGGCTTCCTCATCACAGCCAAACCCTATACCTTTAATAACCCTAATGTCCTCAATTTTACCTCCATTGGTGACCGTATAACTCAGATAAACCGTTCCTTCTATCTGTTTTTCAAGTGCTTCGTCAGGATATTTGAGGTTGCTGCCAATGAATTTGCGCATGGCATCTGCGCCACCCGGGTATTCCGGGGTATGAATAAATTTCCTTTCTTTATTGTGCTTGGCTGGCATAGGTTGGGTGTGTAGAGCAAAGATAAGGCAATTTTTGAAGGTACAAGATTATTTATCTTCCACGCAATGATGCAAAGCGATGCACTGAGCTTTGGTTGGTGAGCTGATTGGTGAGCTGGTTGGTGAGCTGGTTGGTGAGCACTTTGTCGAACCATGTCGAACCAGTCGAAGTGACGCAAAGAATTTATCCTGATAAGTAATAAAATGATTTTAAATAAAACTTACAACGCGCACGCAGGTATTGCATGGTGGAAAATAGAGCGGAATTACAACCGACCGGAGGGAGCTCAGCGAAGCTAAATCCCGCTCAGCTCTGTTCTTCCATTCAAACAAAACAATTTGTGTCCCGATAGCTATCACAAATATTAAAAAGTAAAAAAGCTTTGTGATTCTTTGAGACCTATAGCCACTTCAACTGGCCTGCCTGACTGCCGTCATGCAGACAGGTTCGACAAAAAGTTCACCAACCAGGGTCATGTGCATCGCTTCGTGGCGAGGATTAATCAGCATACTTTGTGATTCTTTGAGGCTTTGTGTCTTTGTGGCGATATCAATCTTCAATTAAGTTTTGCACGTAAGCTTCAAAGTCTTATTTTTGCACCACGGGACGAATTACGACTGTATGGGATTTCCTGATAAATGATTTTCATATCTTACGAAAACCAACTTTATGAGTTTTAGAATTATTGTGCTTGCCAAGCAGGTTCCTGACACACGCAATGTGGGGAAAGACGCCATGAAAGCCGACGGCACCGTTAACCGGGCTGCACTTCCGGCAATTTTTAATCCTGAGGATCTTAACGCGCTTGAACTGGCTTTGCGCATTAAAGACCAGCGAAAAGATTGTGAAGTGATTGTACTCACCATGGGGCCATTCCGCGCTGCCGAGATTATTCGCGAAGCCATGTACCGCGGTGCTGATCGCGGTTACCTGATTACTGACCGTAAATTTGCCGGTTCTGATACCCTGGCGACTTCATATGCTATTTCTCTGGCCGTGAAAAAGCTCGAACCGTATCATCTGGTAATTTCAGGTCGTCAGGCCATTGATGGGGATACCGCTCAGGTTGGCCCTCAGACTGCCGAGAAACTCAACATTCCTCAGGTTACTTATGCCGAAGACATTCCCGAGATAGGGGATAAGCACATTGTGATCAAGCGAAGGCTCGAACACGGAGTGGAGGTAGTTAAAGCACCTTACCCGGTTGCCATTACCGTGCACAGCTCAGCACCTGATTGCCGTCAGCGTGTTGCAAAGCTTTTGATGAAATATAAACATGCACGCACCGTTACTGAACTTCAGAACGAAACCAAAGATTACACGGAATTATACACACAACGTCCTTATCTTCAAATAGATGAGTGGACGGTTGACGATCTTCATGCCGATGTTTCCATGCTGGGACTTTCGGGATCACCCACCAAGGTGAAAAAGATTGAGAATGTGGTATTTGCCCACAAGGATTCCAAAGTGCTTACCGCTGGCGACGAAGACATCAACAACCTGATGAAGGAACTGATGGAAAGCCACGTAATCGGTTAATCAAGCAAATGTCAATTTAAAACTGAAAAAACGTGAATAACCTATTTGTATATTGTGAGATTACCGAAGAGAAGACCATAGCCGATGTTAGTCTGGAACTATTGTCGAAAGGCCGTAAACTGGCTTCGGATTTAGGTGTAAAGCTTGAAGCTGTGGTCATTGGCGCCGGACTTGATGGAATAGAAGCTCAGGTTTTCCCTTATGGTGTTGATGTGCTGCATTTAGCCGACGATGCGCGCTTATTTCCTTACACCACGCTGCCCCATGCGGCCATCGTAGTTAATATTTTCAGGCAGGAAAAGCCTGAAATTGCCCTGTTTGGCGCTACTTCCATTGGCCGTGATCTTGCCCCGCGCATGGCTTCGGCAATGCGTTGCGGCTTAACGGCCGACTGCACCAGCCTTGAAATTGGCGATCACTTCGAAAACAAAACCCAGACGGAATACAAGAATTTGCTGTATCAGATCAGGCCTGCATTTGGCGGAAATATCATTGCTACCATCATCAACCCCGAAACAAGGCCTCAAATGGCTACGGTGAGGGAAGGTGTGATGAAAAAAGAAGTGCTTGACCCCAAATACAAGGGTAAGGTCAAGATTGTGGATACGGCTGCTCTCCTGAAGGATGACGACTTCGTAATCGAAATTCTTGAGCGTCACATGGAAGCCAGTAAAATTAATATCAAGAATTCACAGGTAATTATTGCCGGTGGTTATGGTGTTGGCTCACGCGAGAATTTTCAGTTGCTTTACGATTTGGCAGATGTACTTGGCGCTCAGGTAGGTGCATCACGCGCTGCTGTGGATGCCGGTTTTTCAGAACATGAGCGTCAAATCGGGCAAACAGGCATTACGGTAAGGCCAAAGCTTTACATTGCCTGCGGCATTTCAGGAGCGGTTCAGCACCGGGCCGGAATGGATCAATCTGCACAAATTATTTCGATCAATACGGATACCAACGCACCCATTAACCATATTGCCGATTACGCGATTATTGGAAGCATTACCGATGTAATTCCCAAAATGATCAAGTATTACAAAGCCAATTCCAAGTAAATTGACCTAAGGTAAATTTGCAGTTAAAACAAGCAATTCAGAAAAAAATGGCCAACTTTTATAACGACAACGATAATCTTAAGTTTCATCTTAACCATCCATTGATGGAGAAGATTGTAAAACTGAAAGAGAACAATTACAACCAAAAAGAGCAGCACGATTATGCTCCCCTCGACCTTGAAGATGCCCTTGACAGCTATGATAAGGTTTTGGAGATCGTGGGCGAGATTTCTGGCGACATCATCGGCCCCAATGCCGAAAGTGTTGACCATGAAGGTCCTCAGTTGATTGACAACGAGGTGATTTATGCCCGTGGTACCAGCGAAAACTATGATGCTCTGGTAAAAGCAGGCATGATTGGTATGTCGTTGCCCCGCGAGTATGGCGGACTAAACTTTGCTATGGTACCTTATGTTATGGCTGCCGAAGTTGTTTCGCGCGCCGATGCAGGTTTTGCCAATATCTGGGGACTTCAGGATTGTGCCGAAACCATTCATGAGTTTGGTTCCGAGGAAATCAAAAACGAATTCCTGCCCCGCTTCAATAAGGGTGCCACCGCAGCCATGGACCTTACCGAACCCGATGCCGGCTCCGATCTTCAGGCCGTGCAATTAAAGGCGACCCTTGATCCGCAAAGTGGTATCTGGTATCTTGATGGGGTGAAACGTTTCATCACCAATGGCGATGCCGATATTTCACTGGTACTCGCCCGTTCCGAGGCAAATACAAGCGATGCCCGCGGTCTTTCCCTGTTTGTCTATGACCGGGCAAAAAAGGCAGTGAAAATCAGGCGTATTGAAAATAAACTGGGCATCAAGGGTTCGCCAACCTGTGAACTGGTATTCAAAAATGCCCCGGCAAAACTGATTGGTGATACAAAAATGGGCCTGATCAAATATGTGATGTCCCTGATGAATTCAGCCCGTTTGGGCGTGGGTGCCCAATCCGTGGGGATTGCCGAAGCTGCATGGCGCGAAGCCCTCAAATACGCACAGGAACGCGAACAGTTTGGCAAAGCCATCATTCAGTATCCCGCGGTTTATGAGATGATCACCAACATGAAGGTGAAAACCGATGCCATACGTACATTGTTGTATGAAACTGCCCGTTTTGTTGATATGTATAAGGCATACACTTTTGCCGGACATACCCGGAAACTGGAACAAGCCGAAAGGGACGAATACAAGTATTACCTAAAACTGGCCGATGTTTTCACCCCATTGCTCAAATTGTTCGCCAGCGAGTATTGCAATCAGATTGCATACGACGCGCTTCAGATTCATGGTGGAACGGGTTACATGAAAGATTTTCCGGTGGAACGCATCTGGCGTGATGCCCGCATTACCACCATCTATGAAGGAACTTCTCAGTTGCAGGTAGTTGCCGCCATACGTGGTGTAGGCAACGGAGCATATCTGAAAGCTATGCGTGCTTACGCGGAAATCGCGGTGAAACCCGAATTACAATACATGCATTCAGTGCTCGCTAAAATGACCGAGCAGTATGCCAAAACCGTTGAAAAAGTAAATGAATTTGAGGACAATGAATACCTCGATTTTCATGCCCGCCGCCTTGTCGAAATGGCCGGAAACATTATTATGGGATACTTGTTACTTCTGGATGCGAACCGCAGCGATGTTTATACCCGCTCTGCTGATATCTTTATCCGCATGGCCCGTGCCGAAAATATAGCCAAAGTTGGCTTTATCAACCAAAGTCACCCCAAAGACCTTGGAGCCTATAAACAGGTTTAACATTTGGGGAATCCTTAATCACTACTTGCAAGGCCGGAACGAAAGTTTCGGCCTTTATTTGTGACATGTATTGAAGGGCAATCTGAGCGTGAAAGTCCAACAAAGAGGTTTGTATTTCCCATCCCTATTCATGAATGGATCCGGAAATCCTTATGCATTTTAATTTTACACACAGCAGAATAGAAGGGAAGACAGGGAATTAATCCCCATCTTCCAGCCTTATAATAATTTAATAAACCACAACCTTATTCTGAATCTTTGAATTTTCTGATTGCATTACAAACAGATAAATTCCCGGGCTGAGATTTTGAACGGATACCTGGTTTTGCCCTGTGCTGATCAGCTTTTCATTTACCAGTTGTCCGTTCATATTGTAAATTTTCAGGACTGCTTCTTTTTTATAAAGATTGGTAACATTCACCAAATCGTTTGCTGGGTTAGGATTGCAAAAGGAATTGCTTTCATCAGTTTGAACATCTTCATCCTCAATCCCAAGCGAATAAGACGAGTAATAGGCTTCGGCTTTGTACCCATTTGAAGAAAATAGATAATTATTAAAGATGTAGAGATACATGTAATTGTCAATGGATATCCACTCACCCGACCATTCGTAATATATGCCGGTAACTTTTTTAGAGTTATAGTCGTATTCATAGTCCGTTTTCCATTCGTTTTGCCAGTTTTCAGAGTCCCAATTCTGATAAAGCTCCAGAAGCATGTTTCCCAAAGCATCATAAGCATAGCTGTCAGAAGAAATGTTTACCCATACATCTGTGCCACTTTCCCAATACTGATTAAGGTAAGAGAGCATGTTTCCCGAAGTATCATAAGTGGAACTAAGTAAATAACTATTTACCCATTGGCCTGGTATGGTGTACCAATCCTGTCTTAGCTCTGAAAGCTCGTTTTCTTCAGCATCGTAAGTATAGCTATAAAAATATCTATTTACCCAATCGCTGATTTCGTTATCCCAATCCTGGTGAAGATACGTAAGCCTATTTCCTACAACATCATAGGTGTAGCTGCATAAATATATATTTACCCAATCGCTGATTTCGTTATCCCAATTCTGGCGAAGATACGTAAGCCTATTCCCAGCATCATCATAGGTATAGCTGTATAAATATATATTTATCAAATTACCGATGCCGATATCTTCTTCGTTTTGTCGTAGCTCTGAAAGCATATTTCCTGCATCATCATAGGTGTAGCTGTATAAATATTTATTCAACCAATCGCCCACTTCGGTATCCCAATATTGATAAAGAAATGAAAGCCGGTTTTCCAATGCATCGAAAGTGTAACTCTTTTTATAAATATTTAACCAATTGCCGATTCCGGTGTCCCATTTCTCGGATAAAATAGAAAGCATTTGGCCTGCATCATTATACGTGTAGCTATACCTGGCTGTATTTATCCAGGCACCCATTCCTTTGTCCCAGTCTTGTTGAGTATATGAAAGCCTTTCCCCCGAAGCATCGTGTGAAAAAAGGTATTGGAAACTATTCACCCATGCACCACTCTGGATGTCCCATTCCTGATAAATTTGTTTTAGATAGTCTGAAGCAGTATATGAGTATAGTACTTGATTACTATTTACCCATATCCCGTAGCCCGAATTCCAGGTTTGAACAAGTGTATTAAAACTCCTGCCTTCTGCATCGCGTATATGGATAGTTTTGGTTGGCTCACCTGTTGTAGTGTAGCTAAAAGCGCTATCGCAGGCATACCAAAGATCATTGGTGTTTTTTGCATTTCTCAAGATTTCACCTTCCGGTAAAAAATCATTCAGGCCAGGTCGGCGTTTCTGAAATTCATCAAAAAGTACAACCTCGCTTGTGGCAGAATTATTGAATTCGTGGTTAATACCAGGCATTTGATGATGCCTGTTCATAAGGCTTTTTTCCTGTTGGAAGTGTTTTGGCCCGACTTGCGCAGATATCGCGGTGCCTATTACTGCAAAAAGCACGGTAATGAGGAAGTCTTTTGTTTTCATATCTATTTTTTTATATATTAAGTTTCAAATATAAGTAATTATATCATATTATGCAAGAAAATATGTGTAAAATTAAACAGGTAATCAGTGAAACGTTTGGTATTATTGATTTTTAGTGAAAAATATTTTTAGCACATGAAGGTCAGTGACTTGATATTGGTCGGTAATTAATTTGTAGTGGAATTTAAATCAAAATCACTATTGTCCGGTAAAAATATATATCGTCCCTACGGGTCTTGGGCGTGAATTCATAATCGTTTATCTGCAAATATATTATCCCTAAAGGGATAAGTCCAGTATGGACGATATATGGGTAGAAAAGATGTAACCCCTAATTATTCAAAGTCCCGTAGGGACGATATATATCAAGGGCTTCTATGATTAATAACAATTTTTACCGGACAACAGTGAATCAAAATAAAGTATTATGAAGAACCTAATGATGCAGGAAATTTGTGCATCTCTCAATAGCTTTTTCCTTCCAGACAGGACAACGAAGAGTAGGAGGGAAGACAGGCAATAAATCCCCGCCTTCCAGCAAAATTTTAATTATAGTTGGCTACCTGGTTTTGAAGAATATTTAATCATAGTGCCAACAGGCAAGACCAACGATTTACAGTGTTTTGTTTGTTGATATCAAAAACCAAACTCTTCTTCCCTCAATGACATTATTTAGTCCGTTTCCAAAAACGAGCTTTCATATTGTTATCGGGGTCACCATCGGGAATTGTTCTGATGTGCTTCCTGCCAACTTGTTCGAACCCTTTCATCGATATCCAGCCATCGGCCATCAATACTGCCAGGTCGGCGATGTTGAAATTCCGACCTGTTTTAGTCTTGCATAAAATAAACTTACGGAACATTTTCGAATAACTGGCATTTTCAATATCATCGGTTTTGGGTAGTATGAAAATTTGAGTAAAAAAAGTCATGGCATGGTTGTCTTCAATATTAAATGTATCAGGGTAAATGGATATAGGGAATCCCATTTCTATCATACCCTTTGAGATGTCAAGTGCTTCAGTAAATTTTTGCATTGAACTGTTATAAGCGTTTTTCAATGCGCTACTAACATATTTTTCTATAGAATCCTCCCATTCTTTCTCGTATGAACTGGGAATAATCCATGGCGTGTCAAGGTCGATCATTAATTTAGAAACGACCGGAAAAATCATTAATGCCCCTGGCGAATGTCTTAACGGAAGCTCTCCTTTGAGCGCCAATCTATCAACGCCTAAAATCGAACCAGTGAGCCAATGATCATTTATGATCACACCCGTGATTTTAAATATTGATTTTTCAATGTTTAGATAAAGCTTGCCTTTTATATCAAGAACTGAACAATTGTCAGCCTTTGCTATGAATTCCTGTATATATTTCATTGCTTCTCTCTGAATCTGAAAAATCGAACGCTTTAGAAATTCTGGATTTACATACATAAAAAGCTCTGCTGAAGCCGGCAAAACAGATTCAGTTAATTCAGGGACTATATCCGGTTCGTTGGCGTGGTTTATAATAATAGCCACCATTGACTTGAATTCAGGTGTATCACTTTGAACTAGTTTGAGATAAACAGGATATGCTCCAAATGGGGGCGGAGCTAAATCCGGTTCGTTCGTAAAATATACATATTCCAGTGCCACCAAGAACGGTTTGATGATATCGAACCGAATAATTTCTAGTTTTTTTGAAATCTCTGATAATATTTTTTCAAGTTCTTGAATCGATTTATCCAGAATGTTTCCAAGCCCAACATTTTCTAATAAATCTTTTAGCCCAAAATCATAATCATTTATACCAGAATATTTTAATCCAACAACAGGTGCATGGGTTGGTTTGTCTTTTCTTAACACAATTTCGAGCTTGACAGAGGCATTGAATACGTTCAAATCACCTTTAATCAAAAAGTTTGGATTTCCGTAATTATCAAGATCAGGATTTCCCAGGGAATCAAGAAATACGAAGTTTAATTTCCCTTCAATATTTAATAGGGTTGTAAGTCCTTCAGCTTTTTCTGCTAGAATAAAATCAGGAGGGCTGAAAGTAAGGTAAAACCTGAGAGCGATAAATTGATTTTCAGGGACCTCAATCTTTACATCCCATTCAAATTCTTTTGGAAAATGATTGTTGATCTGGAGGGCTTTTATGGCTTCATCTATAACACTGATGGCCAATCCTAATACAATTCTTGAATTTTTAATTTCCATGGCAATTAGATTTAATTGTTTTGAAATTAGCAAAAATTCTTCATACATTCAAAGATACTAAATAATCAAGCCGATAGCAAATTTTACTATGCTTTTTTGTTCTAATTTTATGGTCCTATAAATGTATTAAATACTATAGAATCATAGCAGTAGTTCTATATTATAATGATTGATAATCAATATGATACTTAAGATGAAATTAAATTAAGTTGACACAGGAAGGTGTTTTGTTTACCGAGGTGAAAAAGAAATAATAAGGCTTACTCGCTTATCAGAATTAAATCCGCAATTATGTATTTCAACCCATTAACTTATTTTTTATCACAGCTTAAGCAACCGCTTAACCTCGTGAAACTATGCGCACCGATAGTTATCAGGTTTACCCCGAAATAACTAAAAAGGGAATCAAATCCACAAATCTTCGTGAACCTTAGTGCCTTAGTGCTTTTGTGGCAAAAAGCTTTTGTGGCGAAAATATCAAAATATCTTCGGATACTTCCCGGGATTATAATCGTGCATGATATTATACACGGCATCAAACACATCCTCAGCATTGGGATTGGAGAAATAATCTCCATCCGTGCTGTAGGCTGCCCGGTGTGCTTTACCCGAAACTGTCCTTGGAGGGGCATCCAGATACAAATAACCATTTTGCTCTTCCAGTACCTTTTGCATCATATAAGCTGTAGCCCCACCGGGAACATCTTCATCAAAAAAGACAATTTTATTGGTTTTTCGCAACGATTTTACAATTTCATGATTCAGATCGAAGGGAATAAGCGATTGAACATCAATCAATTCACAGGAGATGTCGAAGGTTTTTAACTGATCCACCGCATCTTCTGCAATACGCACGCACGATCCGTAGGTAACCAGGGTGATGTCGGTACCCGAATGTAAAACCTCGGGATAACCCGGCGCTATGAGGAATTCACCAATGTTTGATGGCCGTTTTTCGCGGAGGCGATAGGCATTCAATGGCTCAATAACAATGGCCGGTTCATCAGAGGCCAGCATGGTATTGTAAAATCCTGCCGCCTGGGTCATATTGCGGGGAACCAGCACATGTACCCCACGCACCGAATTGATGACCATGCTCAGCGGTGAACCGGAGTGCCAGATTCCTTCCAGCCTATGGCCACGGGTGCTGATGATCATAGGTGCCTTTTGACCTCCTTTGGTCCGGTATTGAAGCGTGGCCAAATCATCGCTGATTACCTGCAAACCGTAAAGCAAATAGTCAAAATACTGAATTTCAGCAATGGGCCGGAAACCGCGCATAGCCAGACCTATGCCTTGTCCTATGATGGTAGCTTCCCGGATTCCGGTATCAAAAATCCGGGTTTCGCCGTATTTCTCCTGCAGGCCTTCCCAGGTTTGGTTTACACCGCCAATTTTGCCAACATCCTCGCCAAAAACAACAACTTCAGGGTATTTATACATCAATGCATCAAAGTTATCACGCAAAATTTCCCGCCCCGGTACCATGGTTGATTTTTCATCAAACTCGGGATCAATAGCCGCAATCTTGCTGACACTCTTCTCCGATTGACTGTATAAGTAAGAACTGTAACGGTCGGTATTGTCAATCATTTCCTTTTCAAGCCAACCGCTCACATTTATCTTGAGTGAGTTCTCCGGATTGCTACAACTGTCGCAGATTAGTCTCAGTATTTTTCGGGCAGATGAAATAATGTCCTTACGGATGGGATCTGCAATCACACGCAAATCCTCTTTGATGGCTTCAATTTTCTTGGTTTTGGCGCAATTGCAGGTTGTTACGTCGGCCATTTTCAGAAATTCGTCCCGTAATGCCTTCATTGGTTTCATATAATTGCTCCAGGCCCGCGTGCGTGCTGCTTTAACCTTATCAATGGCTAGTTTTTCAGTCTGTTCAATTTCTTCAACGCTGGCCAAACCTTCACTGATCATCCATTCGCGCATCTTCTTGATGCCATCAAACTCTTTTTCCCATTCTAAGCGCTCTTTCGATTTGTAACGCTCATGAGAACCGCTGGTTGAGTGTCCCTGTGGTTGAGTAAGTTCGGTAATGTGAAACAAAACAGGCACCTGCTTCTCACGGCAGATGTCAATGCCCTTTCGGTAAACATCAACCAACGCAGGATAATCCCAGCCCCGCGCCTTAAAAATATGGTAACCAGGGTTTTTCTCATCTGCTTCAAAACCTTTCAGGATTTCTGAAATACTTTGTTTGGTTGTCTGGTACTTGTTGGGTACAGAAATTCCCCAGCCATCATCCCACACCGAAATGGCCATAGGAACCTGCAAAACACCGGCCGCATTGATGGTTTCAAAAAAATGTCCTTCCGAAGTAGAGGCATCGCCAATGGTGCCAAAAGCAACTTCATTGCCCTTTTTGGAGAATCCTTCCAAAATGGAAGGCTCCGTCGTTTGACGGTAAAGTTTAGAAGCTAAGGCAAGGCCAAGCAAACGTGGCATTTGCCCGGCAGTGGGGGAGATGTCGGCACTGCTGTTTTTGAGGGAGGAAACATCTTTCCATTCCCCGTTTTTATCGAGGCTGCGGGTGGCAAAATGGTTGTTCATCACCCGGCCGGCAGTTCCGGGATTAAATGTGGAATCTGTATCCCCATAAATCTGGGCAAAAAATTCCTCAATGGTCATCATTCCGGCTGCAAGCATAAATGTTTGATCGCGATAATATCCCGATCGCCAATCACCTACCATGAAAACTTTGGCCATTGCCAGTTGCGGAATTTCTTTTCCATCGCCAAAAATCCCGAATTTTCCTTTACCAGTCAAAACTTCCCTTCTGCCCATAAGGCTGGCCTGTCTGCTTTCAAAAGCAATACGGTAATCATTCAATACTTCTTTTTTATCTAATGCTGATTTGTTGGCCTTTGCCTTAGCTGTTGCAGATTTCATGTTATTCATTTAAAACGGGTAAAATACGGTTTGTACTCTATTCAATTGGTTAACAAATATCGTCATTATTGGTTCAGACAGCCCAAACCAATAAAATAAAATTCATGTCAGGGCCATTTTGAGGTCTATATTGGGTTCTATCCATGCAGAATCATCCAACCCTGCTACATCGGAAGCGAAGCCATTGGCATTTAGGTATAATATTTGCTTCGCTGTATTGAAATTCATTTCATTCGGGTTTTAACGTGGTTTTTCGCTTTTCGGTAAGTAAATTAAAGGCAAATTTTTTATTTCAATCGATTTTTGTCTTGTCTGTTTAATAATTCAGTATTTTTATCAAAAAATACGAAACCAACTTATAATCATTACAACCTATGGTTCAAGAACAGACAAACAGCCTGAATAAAGAAAAACTCCTCCAAACGAGCGAGGCTGAACTGGTTTTGTACAATGATGAAGTAAATACCTTTGATTTTGTTATTGAAACCTTAATTGAAGTGTGCAGTATAGAGCCGCTTCAGGCTGAACAAATTACCTTGATTGTGCATTATAAAGGTAAATGTGGAGTGAAAACCGGTCCGGTCAATGCGTTAAAACCCGAATATAATGAAATGATAAACAGAGGTTTAACAGCATCAATCGAATAATTTAAAAAATCATGAAAGCTAAAGAAGTATATCTACTTATCCTGGTAGCTGCCCTTGTTGTGGGCGCATGTTCCACTGTTCCCCTAACAGGGCGTCATCAGTTCAATTTTATTCCCGATAACATGCTCACGCAGATGAGCCTGACCAATTATCAGGACTTTTTAAGCACCAATCCTCCACTTCCTGCAAATAACCCTCAGACTCAGTTGGTAAGAAAGGCTGGTGGTAAAATTTCACAGGCTGTGGAAAAATACCTACGCGATAACAATCTTAGCAGTAAGGTTGGAGATTTTGCCTGGGAATTTAATGTGGTGCTGGATGAAGCCGTTAATGCCTGGTGCATGCCTGGTGGAAAGGTAGTTTTTTACACTGGGATTCTGCCTTACACCAAAGACGAATCTGGCGTGGCCGTGGTAATGGGCCATGAAATTGCCCATGCGATTGCCAATCATGGCGGTGAACGTATGAGCCAACAACTTGCCATTGTGCTTGGGGGCGTTTCCCTGGATGTTGCCCTTCAAAAGGAACCGGCCATGACCAGAGATATTTTCAATACCGTTTATGGCGTTGGTTCACAGTTGGGGACACTGGCTTATTCCCGCACCCATGAATATGAAGCTGATAAGCTTGGGATGATTTTCATGGCTATTGCCGGTTATGATCCGGAACGTGCCGTAACTTTTTGGGAAGAAATGTCAAAAATCCCCGGCCAGGCTCCCCCGGAATTTCTGAGTACACACCCATCTGCCCAAAATAGAATCAAAGCCTTGAGAGATTTTGTACCCAAAGCAAATAAATATTATCAAAGACCTTAAATAATCCGAATATACTGCTTACTTTTGTCAAAAGCTAAAACAGTAGGTCAATTATGTCGCTGACTCTTATAATAATTCTGATTATTGCAGGCCTGTTGTTTCTATTGCTTGAAGTTTTGGTCATTCCCGGAACCACCGTTGTAGGTGTTGCCGGATTAGGCTTAATTGCTTTCTCTGTCTGGGAATCTTATCATGCTTTTGGTTCACCAACAGGTCATTTTGTACTTGTCGGAACCATTTTTCTTACCATTCTGACCATTTATCTTTCGCTCAAATCAAAAACGTGGAATCGGCTTATGCTCAATACCGAAGTAAATGGGCGGGTTAACGAGATTGATTCCAGCCTGGTGAAGCCCGGGGATACAGGCAAATCCATTTCAAGATTGGCCCCATCCGGTAAGGCCCTCATCAATGATGAATACTTTGAGGTGCATACCAATGGGCAATTTATTGACCAGGAAACCGGGATAATTGTAACACACATGCAGGATAACAAAATATTTGTAAAACAAAACACCTAAACTATGGAATCACAATTTGTTGTAATCGTTGCCATTGGCATCGCCTCTCTTTTTGGACTTTGGATTATCTTATACTTCATTCCGGTGGGGTTGTGGTTTTCTGCACTACTTTCGGGAGTAAGAATATCACTTATCCAACTTGTTTTTATGCGTTGGAGAAAAGTTCCACCATCAGTAATTGTTACCGCGATGATTAATGCTACAAAAGCGGGCTTAACAATTACCCGCGATGAACTGGAGGCCCACTATCTGGCCGGTGGAAGGGTTAAATTGGTTATCAATGCCTTGATATCTGCCGATAAGGCAAATATTCCGCTCAATTTTAAAGCAGCTACTGCCATTGACCTGGCCGGTAGGGATGTTTTTGAAGCGGTGCAAATGTCGGTAAATCCAAAAGTAATCAGCACACCTCCTGTGGCTGCCGTTGCAAAGGATGGTATTCAGTTGATTGCCAAAGCAAGGGTAACCGTTAGGGCAAACATCCGCCAACTGGTGGGTGGTGCCGGTGAAGAAACCATTCTGGCGAGGGTAGGAGAAGGCATTGTTTCGTCCATCGGCTCTGCCGATTCACACAAAAGCGTGCTCGAAAATCCCGATTCTATCTCCAAAGTTGTTCTCGCAAAAGGACTTGATAGCGGAACAGCATTTGAAATTCTCTCTATAGATATCGCTGATATTGATGTAGGAAAAAATATCGGAGCTTATCTCCAGATGGATCAGGCGAATGCCGATAAAAATATAGCACAGGCCAAAGCCGAAGAGCGCAGGGCTATGGCAGTAGCTTATGAGCAGGAAATGAAAGCAAAGGCTCAGGAAGCGCGCGCCAAGGTAATTGAAGCCGAAGCCGAAATCCCTAAAGCCATTGCCGATGCATTCCGCTCCGGAAATCTTGGTTTGATGGATTATTATAAGTTCCAGAACATCCAGGCAGATACCCTAATGAGGGAGTCAATTGCTGAACCCGGAAAAAAACAGGGACCTAAAGGAGGCGATAATCCGTTGAAGTAATTTAATGGAGAAAAATAAGGCGCCCTGTTAATATTGATTGACAGGGCGCTTTTTGGTTTAAAGAAATATAAATGAATGAAATGTGTTGATAAATTATTATGAACCAGGGACTTGGATTAAGTGACCGGCGATTTGTTCTGGCTGAATATAAAAAGCTGAAACAAGCCACCCAACATAGCATTCAGGCAAGCGATGGAGAATTGTTGAAAAACGCCTTTACCATCGCACTGGCTGAATATGGCAGACAAACTTACCTCAACAATGAGTTCTATTTTGCTCATGCTGTGGATGTGGCTGCAATTGTTTCATCAGATATGGGTATGGGCTTAACTTCTGTGATCTCCGCGCTAATGTCTGGCGTTTCTACGGATTCTGCGGCATTGAAGGAGTTGCTCAGCAATAAGCGACTGGCCGCATGTGTTCCCATTATTCAGGATCTTCATAAGATCAGCAAACTGCCAACAGAAAAGTTACCCCAGAATGCTGAAAATTTCGCCAGCCTCATACTTTCTCTATCGTCCGACGTAAGGGTGGTCCTTATAAAGTTGGCCGACAGGCTTCAATATATGAGGAGTATTCAGTCGCTTGATATGCAGGCTCAGATTTCCATTGCCAATGAAACTGCGAATCTGTATGCCCCACTGGCGCACAAACTGGGATTATACCGCATTAAATCAGAGCTTGATGAACTTTCACTGAACTATTCAAAACCTGATGTATATAATAAACTTGCGGCAAAAATTAAAGAGGTAGAGTTCAATAGCCGCGATTATGTAAACCAGTTTATCGCCCCTTTATCATCTGAGTTGTCTCGTCTAAACCTTCATTTCAAAATTAAAAACCGGATAAAGTCGGTATCTTCGGTCTATTCCAAATTACAGAAACAGAAAATTGAGTTTGATGAAGTTTATGATCTTTTCGCGATAAGGATTATTATTGACACCGACCTAAAATCGGAAAAGGCAGATTGCTGGAAAGCATATTCTGTGGTTACCAACCTTTACAAGCCGGAAACCAGCCGTTTGCGCGACTGGATAACCATTCCCAGACAGAATGGGTATGAGTCGCTTCATATTACGGTTTTAGGTCCTTCCAATAAATGGATTGAAGTTCAGATCCGTAGCAAACGCATGGATGAAGAAGCCGAGATGGGCAATGCAGCACACTGGCGTTATAAAAGCCAGAAAGGTGGTGCGGAAAACACCGATTGGCTGAACAGTATCCGTAAAATACTTGAGAACCCGGTTTCTGGAGACGAAGAGCTTAACCTAAAGGATAAATCCAGTGTTGCTGAAAACATGATTTATGTTTTCACCCCTGATGGTGATTTGAAAAAGCTCAAAATCGGTAGCTCGGTGTTGGATTTTGCTTATGAAGTGCATACCAATGTGGGCTCAAAATGCTCGGGAGCGCGGGTTAACGGAAAGATTGTTCCCTTGCGATCGACCCTGAAAAGCGGGGATATGGTTGAAGTGATGACTTCTAAAAAACAGAATCCCAATATTGACTGGTTAGAATGGGTCATATCATCCCGTGCAAAGAACAAGATAAAAAGGTTTTTAAAAGAGTCCGAATTTAAACAAGCCGAAACAGGTAAGGATATCCTGAAACGAAAAGTATCACAAATCAAGAACGTTACCCAGGATGAAGCCATCAATAAGCTGGTGGCTCATTTCAAATTGTCGGGGCCCCTTGATTTGTTTCAACGTCTGGCCGATAGCCGCATCGAAGCAACCCAGATAAAGGACATCATTACATCAGCGCCTAAGGAAGCAGAGGCGAAGCCCGAAAAACCCAAGAGTAGCAAATCAGGGCAGGGGAACCTGAATAAAACTTCGGACAATATTATTCTGGTAAATGAATCCTCCGAAATTGAAGGATACAAACTCGCACGTTGCTGTAATCCGGTGATGGGTGATGAAATTTTCGGCTTTGTTACAGTGAGTGATGGCATCAAAATCCACCGCACTTCTTGCCCGAATGCCGCACGAATGAGAAGCCGTTATCCATACCGATCGATGGATGCCAAATGGTCAACTCAGGTGGAAGGTTCATTCTTCATTGCTACCGTAAAAATCAGTGGTTTCGATCAGTTTGGGATACTGAATACCATTACCAACATGATATCGCAGGAGCTGAAGATGGATGTAAGGGGAATTTCATTGGATAGTAAAGGTGGCAAGTTCGACGGAATTGTAAAAGTGAGCATCCGTGATAAGAAACACCTGGAGTTTTTAATAAAAAAACTTTTGGAAATAAAGGGCATTATCAAGGCCAGCAGGCTAAGCACTACTTCCTGACTGAGGTTTAAGGGTTTATCAACAATTGTTAATAACTTTTGTGCATAATGTGTTCATTGAAAACTTCTTAAAACACTTGACAAGAGCCTCATAATGTTGTATCTTTGTTTCATCAGGCCAGCGATACGGTGAGAAACAACGGGAGGCAGCGTGAAAGGTCCGAAAGGAAACCGGCACAAACGCCGAAAGGCCCATCAGTTAGAAACAAACCGCAAGGAATGAATTTAACAACAGGGTACAATTACCGAAGTCCCGTCAGGAAGCGTTACGCAAGTAAAGAAGTCCCTGCAAGTGGTAAGTAACAAAATAGTCTCAAGGGGCAATTTAGCTTACGAAGCATCGAAACAGTAACCTGAGGTCATGTATCGGCCACGGCTCTTACAATGACGAGAAGGGAATTACTCCGCAAGGGTTGTTCCCTTTTCTGTTTTTATATGCCCTGATAATGTGCTTTCGCGTGCATAGGTGCCTCTTATTCGTTAGTCATCTCATCTTTTAAGCCCTTCCAATCTATAGTCGCATAATCATTTTTCATTTATTTTATCTGCATATTCCAAATTTCTTGAAAATTGAGCATCTTTGTAGCTGATAAAAAAATCAGAATGACATCTATCATATTAAATCATTAATGGATTCAAGTATCATTTATCTTGAAGAACTGCTCTTAAGAGAACAATCGAGGGCCAATACCGATTTCTTAGTTCAGGTTCTCAGAGAGAAGCCATCCCTTTTCGATGACTTTTGGTCAATCCTGATGAAGAACAGCGACCCCATAAGTCGCAGGGCGGCCTGGGTGATTGATTATTTTACGGAGGAGCAGCCCCAATTTCTGGAAGAAAAGATTGAAGAACTCGCTGGGAACTTACCTGAGTTCTCTTCGGATGGTTTAAAACGTCATTCCATGCGGATGTTATCACGCAGCCCACTGCCCAAAGATCAACTGGGTATGTTAACCGACATTTCATTCAAATGGCTGCAATCACCCACTGAATCAGTTGCAGTAAAAATGTATTGTATCGTAATACTTGAGCGGGTAACCAGAAATTACCCTGAGCTTATTCCGGAATTGTGCGATATTATTGATTTTCAAATGGATGAAGCCACGCCAGGCTTTAAAAGCATTGCCAGGAAAACGCTGAAGAAACTGCGTAAATAGGAGAAATACAAACCAGAAGGGTCAATATTATACTAACACAATTAACCGGATTGAATGTTTTTTGCAGATACACTACAGTCTTAATTATTCAAGCTTATTGTTTTATAATCTTACCAACCTCCACCATTTTTTCATTTTGCAGCCGCACGAAATAAACTCCTGCGGGCAGTTGACTGATGTCGATGTTCGTCATTGGTGTCGTAATAGTTTGGTTTAGTACCTCCTGTCCGCTGAGGTTGAGGATGGTAAGATAGCTTTTTGTTGAGTTTTCGGACTGTGCAATGATTATAAACACGTTGGCCGGATTGGGGTAAATAGAAAAGTGGCTTTTTGTGTGGTTCTCTGCATTAACAAGCCCACATGCTTCTTCAACTTCCAGTTGGCTGTTGCATCCCGTGGCATTGTTATAAATTTCGTCAAAACCATTGGGACTAACCAGATAAGTGCAAATACTTTGCACATCGCAGGTTAATAGAGAGGTATTATTGAATATATATAATTCCTGGATGGAATTTCCTGCAATATTATCTAAACCGGATAAACTGGTTAGGGCGTTGTTAGAATAAATTAAAAGCCCACCCCCAATGGAAGTCAGGTTATCTAGTCCCGTTAAACTGGTCAGGGAAGGGTTTTGGACAATCCAAAGAGTACCCTCGATGGAAGTTAATACACTCAAACCATTAAGATTAGAAATATTTGTTTCATTATAATCATAACCAATATGAACGTCTCCTACAATCTCCATACATCCCGGATAATTTATCTGGAAATTATCAACTTCTGTCTGTGAGGAAAAATAATAGTTGCCAAATGGGAGGCAAGGAAGGTTGATCCCGCAGGCATTCGCAATCTCAACCGGATTATTGCAGCCAACTGAATTGTTATAAATTTCAACCACCCCTTTTGGACTGGCTAAATAATTGCAAAATACCGCTGCTTCGCACGATGATAAGTTTTGATTAGAACTAATTCGAAGACCTCCGCCGATATAAGATAAATTATCCAGCCCTGCTAAACTAGTCAGTGAAGCGTTCTCTTTAATAGAAAGATCATTCCCTATGGAATCCAGATTCTCCAACGCAGTTAAATTGCTTAGGGCAACGTTATTACCAATTTCAAGAGAGCATCCAATGGAACCCAGGTTATCCAGCCCCGCTAAACTGCTCAGGGAAGAGTTTCCATTAATAATAAGATAACTCTCAATATTGGTTACATTGTCCAGTCCCATTAAACTGGTCAGGGAAGAGTTAGAATCGATAGTAAGAAAATCGATAGAAGTCAGGTTCTGGAGCGCCGTTATACTGGTCAGCGAAGGGTTGCCATAAATATTAAGATAATCGCGACAGAAAGTTAAACCTTCCAGCCCCGTTAAACTGGTTAGGGCAGGGTTTAAAAAAACATCAAGATGCCCTCCGATGGAATCCAGATTTTCAAGCCCCGTTAAACTGGTCAGGGCGTCGTTAAAGTGAATTTCAAAATACCATCCAACGGAAGCCAGGTTATCCAATCCTGTTAAAGAGGTCAGGGCAGGGTTTAAGGTAATCAAAAGGCTTCCACTAATGGATGTAACTACTTCGAGTCCGTTAAGGTTGGTAATATCACTTCCGCTGATGAAAACATCCCCTTCCAAATCTGTACAATTTGGGAAATTCGATTGAAAATTGTCAATATCTGCCTGACAAGTAAAAATATAATCGTCAGGAGGAAAACCCCCACATGCTTCCTCAATTTCCATAAGGTTATTGCAGCCGGGAGCGTTGTTAAAAATTTCGACACTGCCATTGGGATTTGCCAGGTAATCACAAATGCTTTGTACTTCGCAGGTTGATAGTGAAAGATTATCGAAGATACCTAAATTTCGTATGGAATTTGCTGGAATATTATCTATGCCTGATAAACTGGTGAGAGAATTGTTACGCTGAATAGCAATGTCTCCCCCAATAGAAGTCAGGCTATTCAGGCTTGTTAAATTTGCAAGGTCATAATTATGATAAATAATCAGGCCACCCCCGATGGTAGTGAGATTTTCCAGTCCATTTAAAGTGGTCAAACCCAGGTTATCTTCTATATTTAAATTACCTCCTATAGAAGTCAGGTTATCCAGACCCGTTAAACTGGTCAGTTCATAGTTATAAGAAATTTTAAGGGAATTTCCTATAGAATTTAGGTTATCCAACCCCGTTAAACTGGTCAGGGCAGGGTTTGCATAAATAAAAATATAACCCCCAATGGAAGTCAAACCTTCAAGACCCGTCAAACTGGTCATTATTATGTTTTGCTCAATAAAGAGATAACCTCCAATGTAATTCAGGTTCTCCAGGCCAGTTAAACCGATCAAGTTAACGTTGTTCGTAATCTCAAGATAACCACCAATGGAAGTCAAACTTTCGAGCGCCGTTAAACTGGTCAGGGCATAGTTTTGATAAATATTAAGATAACCCCCAATGGAATCCAGATTCTCCAGTCCCGATAAGCTGGTCAGGACATTGTTACCATAGATATCAAGATTACCTCCAATCGAAGTTAATACGCTCAATCCATTAATATTGGTAATACTAAAATTCCAATCATCAAATATTGTAACGTTCCCTTCAATTTTCGTACAGCCCGGATAATTGGTCTGGAAATTATCAATCTGTGCCTGTGTGGTAAAGGTAATGCCTTCCGGCAGACATCCCTGAGCGTTTGCGCCGTTTATTGCAAAAAGGGCAAACAAAAAGACGATCAACTTTTTCATGATGAACCTGATTTTATTTGTTTAACTTCGGTAAGATTGAAACGTTAAGTCGGCAGTTGGCAGTCGGTCTCGTCTTTTGGGACGAGAGCAGTTCACAGTCTTACTCTGTAAATCTAATTTTTAGGAGATTTCTTGTGCTTACCAAAGTTACTTATTAAAATCCAACTATGATAAAAAAATATTTCAATTGCTATCGACGATTTTCTCTGGTCCGAAAAGACGAGTCCGACTGCATTTATTTCATTTTTTAATCAGGGAAGGAGGTTCAATCCATCAGGAAAAATAGTGAATTGTAATAAATTTAGTCATTATTTATATTTATTCGCCTTTCGAATATAATAGGGTAGGGGTGCAAGAAAAATTAAACTTAGAAGCAAAATCAAGCAAAGGTTCAGCGCCTGAGTGGCACGAATGAATACTGTGAAAAGCGTAATACCCAGCGTAGAGTACAAAATAATCAGACCGTACCAGTTGATTAATTTTGTAACCAGTTCCTTTTGGACTTTTGCATTTTCAGGCGTAATTTTTACCGGGTAATTAATCAATTGTTCGAACCCGGTTATCCATTTTATAAAGAAGAAAAGCATTATGCCGGAAATGGGTATAAATGCAAGTATTCTGGGATTTCCAATGCGCGTTGGGTTCCCATAAAAATCATAATGAAGAACAATGTCAGGCAATGGAAAGAAAAGAAGCAGAAAGAAAACCGCAAAAAGTGCGATTAATCCTGCCGCTTCGTACCATTTGAAATTTTGCAATTTCATACCTGATTATTTATCACATATTGGCCAGGCCAAATAAACCTGCACCCATCACCAAAACACCCACCAGAACAAGCAGATACAATGATATTATAACGATGGTAATAATACCTACTGTGCGAAAGTGCAGCATCAGGCTTTTCAGGGCTTGTCCCAATGTTTCACTGTTCCTTGTAATCAGTGCAGTTTTAATTTTGTTGCTGAACTGCAGGAGATAGACAATAGGCATGATATATATTGCGGCGAATATCAGGTAAACAGCACCAAATATACCCGTTGGCATCGGTGTATTTAAACCGCTGTTCATTGCGGGCAATATTAACATCATGGCTACCGCCAGCATAAGCATCAGAGCAATGCCAATGATTCCAAGTATGGCAAAAAATAATACCCATTTTCTGGTTTCTGACAGAGAGGAATAGGATAAACTGTTGATATTCATTTCAGGAATATCAATGATTTGGTTTTCCGGCTGCATGTTTTCCATTTTGAATAAAAGTTATTTGATAAAAAAAAGGCAGCCAATGCTACCTTTACATTCTATGATCAATCATCTGAATCAGTGGATGGTTCGGCATCAGACTCAGCATAAGAATCATCAGACTCCTTTTCATTATTGATGTCATCAAGATTGTCCTCATCATTGATGCTACCTTTGGTGTCAATTTTAACAGGAACTTTTACAAGATAACTTGCATCATCAGTATCAACAGTAATGGCATAAAAGAACTCATCACCACGGGTTTTTACTTTAATCACATGATTAGAATAACCCAAAGGATACTTCTTTTTAATGGCCTCCATTACCTCGGGGGATACATTGCTATAACTAACAACCAGACGCTTTTTGTCCATAAAATAATTGGTTAGAAAAATTGTACAATAATACGACTGTTAACAACATAATAAACAAACAAATTGTTATTTTTTTAAAAAATTTCAAACCTGGCATCATAATCCTTTCGTGATGTGAACTTTGCTTCAGGGGCAACGTTTAAGCACGACTGCAGTCCGGTTCGTGTTGTAAATCTTTAACCGGTGTTTTTTACTCTGCTCATCATAAACCGAAGGATAAACCATGCCTGCATTAATGCGCCCATGTCCGCCCAGTTCAGCAGCATCCGTATTTAAAATGATTTCATAATCACCTGGATTATTTACCGGGAAATCATAATCAGCAATACTGTTGAACGGATGAAAGTTAAATAAAAACACAAGGTTCCCTCGTTCGAACACCACTGTTTTATTTGATTCATCCATTTGCAACTGATTGGCATATTCATCGTCAAAAACATTGTTTTCTTTAATAAGTTCAATCATTTGCTGATCAAACAAAGCCAGGTATTTATACTTCAGCTCCGGATTCCAGGCTAAGGACCATTGCCTGCGGGCATGTTGGTAGCTCCAGTCGTTACCAATCCGGGGGAAATCAATCCATTCAGGATGTCCGAATTCATTTCCCATAAAATTCAGGTAGGCAACCCCACCCAAACCAATGGTAATCAACCGTATCATCTTATGCAGGGCAATTCCCCTGTCCACAACAATATTCGGATCATTCAAATGCATGTGATAATACATTTCCTTGTCCATCAGCCAAAAGGCAAGGGTTTTGTCGCCCACCAATGCCTGATCGTGTGATTCAGCATACGCTATGGTTTTCACACCGGGCAGCCTGTTGGTCAAAACATCCCATATTTCATTTATATTCCAGTCCTCGTCCTTATATTCTTTAAGTAGTTTTATCCAAAAATCGGGGATACCCATGCCCAGGCGATAATCAAAGGCTATGCCACCTTCTGAAATGGGAGCGGTTAATCCCGGCATACCGGTAACATCTTCAGCAATGGTAATCGCACCTGGAAGTAGTTTATGGGCCAGCTTATTGGCCAATTGCAAGTAGGTGATGGCATCCCATTCAACGCCCTGGCTAAAATATTTTTCAGGAGTATCAATGGTTTCATTTCCATGATGGAAATACATCATGGAGCCTACACCATCAAACCTGAAACCGTCAAAATGAAACTCCTTAATCCAGTATTTCACATTGGAAAGCAAGAACCGGAGGACTTCCGTGCGTCCATAGTCAAAGAGCATGGAATCCCACTGCGGGTGAAGTCCACGCGGTCCCGGATGAAAGTATTGATGGTCGCTGCCATCAAACATATTTAATCCTTCGTTAACATTCTTAACCGTATGGGAATGAACAATATCCATAATTACAGCAATGCCCATTTCATGTGCCGTTTTTATCAGGTGTTTAAGGTCTTCAGGAGTACCAAAGCGCGAGGAAGGGGCGAAAAAATTGGCCACATGGTATCCAAACGAGCCATAATAGGGATGTTCCTGTATGGCCATCAATTGTATGGCATTGTAACCGGCTTCCTTTACCCATGGCAGGATTTTATCGGCAAACTCCAGGTAGGTGCCCAATCCTTCCTTTTCCTGGGCCATGCCAACGTGACATTCATATATAAACAGCTTTTCGTCCTTTTTTAACCTGAATTTGTCTTCTTTCCAGTCAAAATGGCTGAACCACAGCTGTCCCGAGAAGTTTTTGGTGTCTTCATCCTGCACAACCCGCGTTATGTAGGCTGGAATGCGCGGTAAAAAGCCGTTGTTGCCCTCAACCCAGACTTTTATTTTACTCCCATGAACAAACGTGTCCTTGTATGATTTCTGGTCAAGAAAAATTTGCCAAATGCCATTATCCACGAGTGTTAATGGATGGGAGCGGGGATCCCAATTGTTAAAATCACCTGATAAATAAAGTTGATGCGCTGCCGGTGCCCATTCTCGGTAATACCAGCCTTTATCTTTAGTGCTATAATTGATTCCCAGGAATTTGTACTCATCTGCAAAAGCAGTGAGTGACCCGTGATTGGCGTTAATCTGCTCAAGGCTATGGTTAAAACGTTGCAAGCGCTCATTCACATCCTGAATTACCGGTGTTAACCAGGGGTCGGTTTTTACAATACCAGGGATTTTATCTTTCATTTACTCAAATTTATTTGTGGGTAACAGTTAGTATTAATTTGTGTTCAATTATTTTTGTACCGTTTGATAAAAATAAGGAATTATTTGATTGGTTGATATTATTATTTATCTATGTTCTGATATGAGCATTGTTTATGTCATGCCTTCAGGTTTATTCAAAGGTCCCTAATTGTATCATAATTTATATTATGTCAAATATTAATTCTGACTCCTTCCCTCTACATGCATAAGAATAATTTGATATAGATCTTCTACTATGATATAAGTGATGATTTTGTTTAAACAAAAAGCCGGAAAATATTTCCGGCTTTTTACTCGATATTTTGAAGAATATTATTTATTGTTCCAGTTTCGCATTAATCTCTTTCAGTTTTTCATACATCTGAAGTCTTGTATAAATTTCTTTAAGAGAAAGCATGGTGTTTTTATCCGTTGAATCAAGCGTGCTTGCAGTTTCAAGAAAAGGAAGTGATTTTCTCAAAATTTCATCCGCTTGCAGTTTCAGCGCATCATATTCTTTAACTTGTGAAAGCGGCAGCTTGTTGGCCGAATCTATAATCATAGCAGCCTGATTTACGTATAATGCGCCAAGGTTGTAATTTGCCTCAAAATAGTCAGGTTTAAGCTCGACTGCTTTAAGATATGATTTCTCGGCATCATTTACATTTCCCATAACTGCATACGTAACGCCTACTGCATAGTGTATGGTTGGGTTTTCAGGGTCAGTTACAATGGCTTCTTCAAGATTAGCCATGGCTTTATCATTCTGCCTGGAGGTCAAAAAGTAATTTGTTTCCGCAATTAACATATTGAAATCCTCGGGATGTTTTTGTCTGCCTTCAGTCAAATAAGTAATTGCTGTAGCAGTATCTCCCTTTTCCATGTAGATTGATGCCAAAGAACTATAAATCAGCGGTTGGGGATAATTAAGTTCCCTTGCTTTGTTGTAGTATAATATCGCATTGCTGAAATCTTTATCCAGTTCAGCAGCACGGGCAGCATTGAAAATGGCTGTGGTATCAATAGCACCAAAAGATTCGTTCACTTTAGAGGAGTTTTCAAATGCCAGAAAAGAAGCATGATAATCAGGAGGATCACTGGTGAAATTTACAACGCCAACATTGTATAATTGCTCACTGATAATGAGCATGTTTTGGAGTATTTCAGCATAATACTCTTTTCTGGTATCCAACTCCGTTGCTTTTTTATAGGATTCATAAGCTTTATTCAGTGCATCATTATCCAATGCCTTAAATTCTGGTTTATCACTCATGTGAATTTGTAGGTAAATATTTCCACGATAAAACCATGTTTTAGGTTCGTTCATTGTTGAAGGGTCCGAAATGGTCGGCTCAATATTCTCCATAGCCTTGTCCAGGTTACCTTTTCGGAGATTATTAAAGGCATCCTGGACTGATCGTTTCTGTCCAAAAGTCGCTGTTACAATCAATATTGTAGAAAGCAGCAGGGTTAATTTCTTCATTTTGTTGGTTTTTGGGTTAAAGGTTATTGCCAGAGTGCAAATATAAGTTGTTTAGATTTCTTATACAATTTCCGCGCCATCCTCATCATCTGACGAATCAGATTTGTCATTTTCGGTCGGGTCTTCAGGCTTATTGTCCTGGATATCATTCATTTCTGATCCTTCGCTCAACGCTGGATTATCAATTTCCTGATCCAACTCAACATCCTCTTCCTGCTCTACTTCAACTTTGGTAACGGCAGCAATAGAGTCATTATCACGTAAATTGATCAGTCTGACTCCCTGAGTGGCCCTGCCCATTACTCTTAATTCGGAAATGGCCATTCTGATAATGAGCCCCGATCTGTTGATGATCATCAGGTCGTCATTATCCGTCACCAATTCAATGGAAATCAATTGCCCGGTTTTTTCAGTTACGTTAATGGTTTTAACGCCCTTCCCTCCCCTATTGGTTATTCTGTAATCGTCAAGTTTAGAGCGCTTTCCATAACCATTTTCAGAAACAACCAGGATATCGGAATTGTCATCTTCTGAACAAATCATTCCGACTACCTCATCCTTACTACTGGCCAGGGTGATACCACGCACACCCGATGCATTGCGGCCCATTGGACGCACCTTTTGCTCGTTAAAACGTATGGCACGTCCCGAACGTAAAGCCATAATTACTTCGCTGTTACCATTGGTCATGCGTGCTTCAAGCAATTGGTCGTCTTCCCTGATGGTGATGGCATTGATTCCATTCTGGCGGGGTCTAGAATAGGCTTCCAATGACGTTTTTTTGATAACACCTTTCCGGGTACATAGTATGATGAAATTGTTATTGATGTATTCTTCGTCTTTAAGGCTTTTCAGGTTAATAAATGCCCTCACTTTATCATCAGGCTCTATATTAATCATATTTTGAATTGCCCTGCCTTTAGATGTTTTTGAACCTTCAGGAATTTCAAAAACCCTCATCCAAAATACTTTGCCTTTCTCAGTGAAGAAAAGCATATAATTGTGCATAGTGGCAACAAAGAGGTACTCAAGAAAATCTTCGTCCCTGATATTGGAGCCCTTGGCTCCACGTCCTCCCCTGTTTTGAACCCTGTATTCAGTGAGTTGTGTCCTTTTTATATAACCCATATGGGAAATGGTAATCACCACATTCTCATCGGCGATGGTATCTTCAATCTTGAAATCACTGGCTGCGTAAACAATTTCTGTGCGGGCTTCATCCCCATAGTTTGCTTTAATCTCAAGCAATTCATTCTTGATGATTTCCATTCTAAGGTGCTCATCTGCCAAAATGCTTCTAAAATATTCAATTTGCCTGAGCAGTTCATTGTATTCATCCCTGATTTTATCCCTTTCAAGACCGGTAAGGCGCTGAAGTCGCATTTCAAGGATGGCACGGGCCTGGAGTTCAGACAAACTAAACGTTTCAATCAAACCATTTCTGGCATCTTCGGGTGTTCGTGCCGCCCTGATGAGTGCGATAACTTCATCCAGATGATCGAGTGCAATAAGCAAACCTTCAAGAATGTGAGCACGTTTTTCAGCTTCGTTGAGCTCATATTTTGTACGCCTGATTACGACTTCATGCCTGTGCTCTACGAAATAATGGATTAACTGCTTTAGGTTCAGCAACATTGGCCGCCCTTTTACCAGGCAGATATTGTTGACACTAAAGGAAGTCTGCAAAGCCGTGTATTGGTACAACTTGTTCAACACCACATTGGTAATGGCATCACGCTTCAACTCATATACAATGCGCAGGCCATTGCGGTCGGATTCGTCCCTGATGTCGGTAATACCATCTATTTTCTTGTCATTGATCAGATCAGCGGTTTTCTTAATCATTTCCGCTTTATTGACCTGATATGGGATGGAGGTAACAATAATGTTTTCCCTGCCGTTGTGTTCTGTTTCTATTTTAGATTCCCCGCGCATGACAATTCGGCCACGACCGGTTTCAAAAGCTTCTTTAACACCTTCGTAACCATATATCAGTCCGCCTGTAGGAAAGTCAGGTGCTTTGATAAACTTCATCAGTTCAGGGATGGTAATCTCATTGTTGTCGATGTAAGCAACAACACCATCAATTACTTCGCTGATGTTGTGAGGAGGCATATTTGTTGCCATGCCCACGGCAATGCCCGAAGCCCCGTTAATCAGCAGATTTGGTATTCTGGCCGGAAGTACAGTAGGTTCTTGTAATGAATCATCAAAATTAAATTGATAGTCAACGGTATCTTTATTGATATCAGCGAGCATTTCCTCGGCAATCTTTCTGAGTCTTGCTTCTGTGTAGCGCATGGCTGCAGGGCTGTCTCCGTCAATAGAACCAAAGTTTCCCTGACCATCAACCAACGGATATCTGAGCGACCACTCCTGGGCCATTCTTACCATTGCATCATAAACCGAT